>Ga0209208_10006651_pt1 | contig 15911 bp, 8 predicted proteins | sample S1TSphfallax_3_FD_187694 | JGI IMG/M metagenome (GOLD analysis project Ga0209208, IMG submission 187694) | Host-associated microbial communities from peat moss isolated from Minnesota, USA - S1T2_Fd - Sphagnum fallax MG (SPAdes) (version 2) | ecosystem: Host-associated > Plants > Peat moss >...
CACACAACGGGAAAAAAAAAAAAAGAATTGGAAAAAATGCACCAAAGTGACTAGATGTCCAGGAAAATATTTCCGAATATACATATGGCATGTTTACCTATTTTAAGTATATATATCTACTTGTAGCCACATGAGATATAACTACTCCCAACCCCTCTCTTTCAAAAATAATATTTTAAATTTAAAAAGTAATTAATAGAGTCGTAAGGCTTTTGTTTAATATGTTGGCCAAACACATCCAAAATTTGATAATTAGGGCATACTTTTAACTACCCAAAAAAAAAAAAAAAAGGATGTATTTACTACCTATTGATCAATCCAAAAGGAAAACCCTTTAAATTGTGGGGCAACACACAAAATATAATGGAAGTTCTTTAATGTTAAAATAAAACATTAATGAACCATGCATCAACCCAAAAAAACAAAAAAAACAAAAAAAAAAACAAAAGCTTTTTTAAGATCCTTCATAAAGATGTTAATTTGTAATTGGGGGAGTATTAGACACACATTATACAATATCGTTGGCATCTTACTACAATATTTTTACCTTCCAAGTCCATATACACTTTTGTAAATGCTTTTGGGATTCCAGAGCGAAAAGGCCACATTGAATATTATAGCACAATCAAAATATGTTGTGGATTATCCTATTTCTTACCAAACCAAGGAATTTTCATAAATATATAATTATTCAAAAGTCACGATTTTTGGCATTGGAAATTGTTTGAATCTCAATGAAATAGTTGTGTTACCATTATCCCATTAAACTAAACTATGGGAATCAACATATCCAAGTCAAACCACATTTGAATTGAAACCTATCTCAGAAGGTGATTTTAAGACCTCAAATTCAAGCTTAGATGAAAGAAAGAAAAAGATGTTGATATATATGTACTTGAATCTCTTGTTTTTGAATTTGTTATATTTATATGAATTTCATTGAAAAATAAATGTTTTGCTAAATCTATGGTATGGAAGGCATGGATACCCATCTACAACCTATGTGATGGGGTTGGCATTGGTTGTATTACAAAATTTCACCAAAATGCAAAAAATGCTCAAATTCTATATAGATATAATGTGATTAAAAAATTTCTTAAAAAATCATCAAATTGGTTGCTCAAATTATTGGTTAGCCTCAAAGAAAATTGATGCAAATTGATAGACATTCAATTTAGAATAAGTTCATAGCATCCCTTATAAAAAAAAGAAATCCTATATAAAAAAAGGTCGGGGTGGGGACCCAGCACAAGAAAAACAAGGCAAATCAAAGCTTGAAGTTGTGAAAGAACATAATAATTGGGAAACACTAATACATTGATAAAATAAAAGATCATAAACCAAAAAGGCATTGTCTAACACAAATCGGCTAGGACACCACTAATTAGCTCACATTGGAACGCTATGGACACACGATGTCAATAATAAGAAATAAGCATTCTAATAATTAAAAAGGACCACTATTGTTGGGCTATAATGGTTTGAAACCACAATTTGTTTCCCAACGCACTAACAATGTGAAGGATGTGCAACTATAGAATGTTGCAAACAAAGGTGGGTACATAACACTATAATAAAATGAACTAAAGACAAACGAAATGCAAGTGTGGTATGACTAATTATTCATCGTTTAATATTCATGAAAGTCTACTCAACATATTGTGACAACTTAACATGTTGGTTTTGGGAGTTAAGCTTTCTCCCATGGATTCACCTTGGACTTTTGGTGGATAATCTCCACACAAAGCTAGCTAACAAAATGTGAAAGGTTAACATGTTTCATTACCAATTAAGTCCAATTGTAGAAATGTTGTGGGCGAAAGAACACTACGAAGGGCCATTTTGAATAAGAAAATATTTTTTTAAAAAATACATTTGACATTATTCTAGGGGCCATTTTTTTAAATTTTCATCGATCATTTTAATAAGCATATAAAATGAATTTTGGTACAATAGCTTCCAACATAATTCTTGTTGTCTTTCAAATAACATTATTTTTCAACACTTATGTTTATTTGAATGAGAAACCTTATCCATATATTTTTTATGAAATCAAATGAATGAAAAAATTTATATGGAATTGAAATGGTATCATCAACTCATCAAATTTTGTAATTATTTGAATCATTTTTAGAGTATATTTGCAGTTTATAGTTATTGATACATTATTAATTGTTCACAATTTTTTTTTAAATCATTGAATATCAACATAAAATGTTGTTTCTTTTGGCAATTGCATTATTGACAATTGAACTACTTTATTTTGAATATAATTTATGAAAACATTTTTTAATATTGGCTTGGTCAAAGTTGAAAGTTTCATTGTTTCAAAACACAATATTTGTGATAATAATTTTTGACCCTGAATTTGTTTTCACCCTTGTTTACATAACCATCAAGATTGTCCAACAATGGCAACTTATGTAAAAGCCCTCAAATGTCTAAAGATTATCTATGTCTAAAGATGATAATCATGTGAAAGATGAACCATTTCCAAAAAAACATTACAATGGTTTAAAAAATGTTTAAGTTAATTTTTTTTCTTCATAAAGAAATTTGTATTTGATTATTGGCAAATTATGGCTTTTAGGGGTAGCATTTAGTTCTGATGTAACATAAAAAAATTTAACGTCACTTGGATTGTTGCCATTTTTAAAAAATAAGAGTTTGGTTTAATGTTTAAGGTGTGCACATTAAAAGTCATTGGGGGTTCAATGATTTGGGGCAAGTGGTGGGCTAAACAAACTAAACAACTTTGTTTTTACAAGAATATTGATAGATTTGTGCATAGCAACATTGTAGCATATAAAACAATAAAAGTTGGGAAACATAGACAAAGGAACACACATGGCTTTGCATTATATGTTACAAGGTTTAAGAAAAGTAATCTTAAACACACCTATTGATCTTCCTACCAACATGGAGATGGTGAGAAAGGATGGACACGGTAATCAAGGTGTGGAAAAGAAAAATTGTTTATGCTACCTTTAATATGATAAGTGGCAAAAACAAATTGTCCATTTTTCTTCAAAAACAACCAAAGTATAAGAAAAGCCATGCATTAGAAGAATAGTTCAAAACATATAATAGTTAAACAAGTTTGAAGAAGTGAAATATATAATTTATAGCTCTCATGTAGAATACATTTCAAGTCCTTGCAATTGGGGATGTTGCTCAATAATAGTGATAAAAAATGCATGGATTTTGCAAAAATGCATGGTGTTTAATCATGTTTTCATATTGAAGGATGTGGATCATTAAAAGCTTACCAAATGACGGCATTGATTTGATATGTCTAAGAATGATGTTCATAATGTTTTGGGGCTTGGATTAAAATTCATTATTTGTTGCATTGGCACATGGATTTCTCAAGACCAAGTAGCTTGACAAGGTCTCTACATGATGGTGAACATTAAGCCATTACAACAATAAATTTGTGTACAAAATTCAATGTATAAGTAGGCAATTGAAAACAATGATTTATTTATAGTTGGGCTTCCAATCTTAAATATTTAGGAGCAAAAACATCATTAACCACATCCTATAATGATAGAAGGATTTTTTTTCTAATTTTTTTCTACCCAAAATTAGAAAGATTATAAAATGTTAACTTAGGTCCATGAGTTGGTGAATATGAATATGTGCATTAATTTCATTTGAATAATAATTTATTTTAAAAAATTTGGAAACTTCATCAAAGGCGTCTTTTCCATAATGGAGGGTTTCAATATAATTTTGTTTAGTTAATGAAAATCAAAGAGACGTAAATACTAACTTTGGGCCAACAATTATGTGATCTATATATTAACATGTTTGTTTATTCCATGTGAATAACATTTTAGTCTAAATCAAAACATCAAACACGTTTTATGATGATGGAAACAATCAATCATTTTGTGTGAAATTTTGCTTGAATGCAAAATCCAATCGCTACTTGTGAATCACATAAAGGAAAAAATAATAATAATTGAAAAAAATCCACAAAGTAGGGCTATGCTTTCCTCTTTGCTACATTTGCATCAAGGAACTTTTTTCCATATGGTCGCATCATCTACATAATAGCCATCACAACCTCCTTTTTATTAAGAGATTATAAACATTTTTCTTTGTACTTACCATGATTTGCAATCAATATATCTCATTCCATTTTATTTCAAAGCATCATTTATTTTCCCTCAGGATTTCTTAATCATCAAGATGTTTTAAATGTCTAGTTTATCACAAATGCATTCGCCTTCTATCAACACAACATTGCCACACTTACACTCATGACATGTTTTCAATCAAAAGGGAATAGCCAACAATAACACTTTGATCCATATAGATATGACAGTTCATAATTATGAAAAGGTTTTCTTAATTTTTTTGAAGGGACACTTGATTTTTTTAGACATTGAATGACACAAAAAAAATAAAAAATTGTTACTTTGCAAGTTCTATTGTTTGATTTGATAAGTGTGTTATAATTCTTAGAGAGTTTGAAATTTATATTAAAATAGAAGGGTGTAATGTTTTAAGCTTAATGTGTGCATTATGGCTTTGTTTTTTGTCTACATGTGATAGTAAAGATGTTCCATGACAATAGGCATGAAAATTTGACAAAAGGTAACTGTCACCGATGTTAACGCCATGGAGTTCATTCATATGAATGTTCATCCATGACTTATAATAAACTTGTACTTAACACTTAATTTAATTTCAATTCATTTTCAATTAATTTTTAGTTCATTCAACCCTAGTTTGATTCTAGTTAACTATTAATTAACTTTTAGTTCACTCTCAATTCATTTCTAGTTAACTTTTAATTCACTATAGTTAATTCTTAGTTAACTTTCAATTCAATTTTTGTAAGTCTTAGTCCACTCTTAATTGAGTCTTAGTTCACTATTAGTTTACACATGGGTACATATGGGCCACACATGGGTGCACATGGCCTTAAACTAGGTGCCCAATGGGTATAAATAAAGGTAGAATTTCTAATTACTTTTAATATGTTCAACACTAATTTTGTGTATGTTTTCTTCTCATAGCCTTCTTTTGTTTTTGTTTATTCCTTGCAATAAAATCTTGTTGGATTTTTGTTTCACACGGGTTGTGTTCTTTTTTTCATATTTTGTTTCATGATTTAAGTTTGGACCTAGGCATGCCATTATTTTTGTTTTGGTTAGGAAATCCTGTAAACTTGGTTGTTTTCATGCTTGTGACAATAAGTTGGCATTATTCAATGGCATGCACCACCTAAATCCCATCATACATATGGCCTATTACTATGAATGTTTTCGATCTATAGTTAGTTTTGGCATATTGCAAGGCTTGTAATTAAGAAACTATAGGACATTCTTACACATGGTTTGTGAAATTTATGCATATCATTTACACAATGTTTAGTATGTTAAAAAAATCATTTGTATTTGACACAAACATGTTTGTGTTATGAACAAAGGTTGTAAGCCAAAGTTGTTACTTGCAAAAGATTGAACCAATCAATTCCTGATTTTTGTCTTTTATTTTTGCAATGTTATGAATTTCCTTTGCATGATTGACCCATTCAAATGAGTTTTATAGGATTATTTTTATGTACAAAAAATGAAAAAAATTGATTTTGTTGTTTTAAGTTTTGCAAGATAGGATGTTTCTTTTGAATCAAATGCACAACATGTAGGAAGGTCAAAAGAAACCCCCATCCACAATACTTTAGCTTTATTTCAATATGAAACTATGTATAAGTTTATTTTACTCCAACACATGTTCTGACGCACCCTTCAAACTCTTTAGGAGACCCAAAGGTGGGTCCTAGAATGAAACAGTGGAAAAAGGAAAAAGTTGGGGCATGCTCCTTAATTCATAACATTTCCCGGTAGGAAGGCATGATTAAGCTCCAAGATGGGACTAGGACGAATTCACAACAAGAAATCAAGATGAGATCAACTTGCACAACTAAGAAAAGAGGGCGGTTAGTGCAAGTCGAATGGAAATGGTGTGGTGGACTTAATAGGGACAACCTCAAGCATAAGCTTTACACGGCCTGCAACCTTTGGGAAGAGGCACCACTCCCCTCCCTATAGTATACTTTGTGCGTCTCCATAAGGGCTACATCCAAATGTCACTTTTCCCTAGGATTCCCAAGTAAAAGTCCCAAAATTGGAACTCTTGTTGTCCCAAAACTTTGGACATTCATATATTTTTCATATCAAGCTTTTTTTGAAAGTGTGAAAAAACTATCTTATAGTTATTAAAAATATCTTTCCAACGGTGTATAACAAGCTCCAATTGAACCTTGTTTGACCCCTGCTTTCAAGGGATTTGTGATCGGGAGTCAAATAGTCCAATTTGACTCCTGCCCCTTCTTTTGATCATAACTCATGCAAATTACGACTAAATGACCAATGCAAGGGCACTTTAAGCATCTACGCTTCAAGACCTTTCTAATGGTATCTTGGGGGCCTAATTAGATGTTTTTTTACATTTCCAACCAAGGTTTTGAACATTCACAACTTTTGCACAAAAGCAACTCCCAAAGTGAGAATGCATTTAGGAGTCATTGGGCTTCATCCTTTGCATTCTCCCCCATTGGTGAAAGTGTGTTTCACACCTAAAATCATTATCGACCTCATGGGCCCTTGCACTTCACACTTTGTCACAAACCCAATGTTAGGGTTACAACATGTTCATACAATACCTAAGACCATGTGACATTTTTTATTTATTTTAGTGGTAGTTATATGGTATGTTACATGGAGAATATGTTCATTATAATTATTGTTAATTTATGATATCATTTTTGTGAAAATTATTTTTCACCTTCACATATTATGATTGACCTTTGGTTCATAATGGTGGATATGCCAACTATGTTTTCTTGGGAGAGAATTCAAGAAAGATAAAAGTGGTGAATTGGTTTAAAACTTAGTTGTAGTTGAAGAATTTGTGAATTTTGTCATGTTTACTTTCATTCATTGAACACCAAATAGTTCTCATACAATTGTAGGGTCTACCAAAAAGATATTGGCACGTTATAAAAAACACAATGAGGTATTACAATGGAAGAAAAATCTTTCACAAATTGAATAAATCATCTATTTAATTTAACCAAAAAAATGGGTCTAAAATATGTATTCTAACTCTTTATGTTTTCATGATATGTTTTATAGTATGTTGTCCACCTAAGGTGTACCCCTGTGCATTAATTAATATCAAAAATTGACATACATTGTAAATAGTCTATTATCCATGAGTGTGTTTGTTATATTTTGATTCATTGAGTTGGTTTTCAATCATGTGTTCTATGAAAATATGGGAATTTATTTTCTCCTTCGTGCATGGCATGTATATTAACATCTATGCCCCATACGTATAACTTTTGAAGATTAGTTTGTGTTTTTAATAAAAAGTTGAAACCATGTATCATCATATTGCCATGATGTTATTTGTGCCACAAATGTTGTTGGTTTTTATTGTTGTGCAGTTGTAGGTGTTTGTTGGAACTCTGTGTACCCTTAAAAACCTTCCAAGTTTCAAGTTATTATTTTTTTAATTGTGAAAGTGGTGTCAATATTACTACTTTAGGTTTAGCTTTTGCCCTCAAATCGATAATTAGAAGCATACATGTGGATGTTCAAATTATAATGTTTATACATACCTTCCAATCTTGTCCAAGTTTAGGTACAACTAATCTCAACATTAACATTAATGAGCTTAAATATTATATCCTTGTTTGCCACCTAGCCAAAAAAAGGAAGGTTGAATATATATGATCTAAAGAAATTGTTAGGACACATGGGCAACCACATTCTTTTGGGTTGAACATGTCATAGAAGACAATGGTAAAATACACCATGTGAAATGCAAGATTTGCATTGAAGTTGAACATAAGGAGAAGTTGTTGGTTCCAAAGTTGGATGGGCTCCATAAACAAAATAGGATTTTAGAAAGTGTAATGCACCAAGCATGGAAAAGAGGTAGGTAAATAGTACACTAATTTTGACAATCAACATGCCAAAAAAAAAATCATATCTTCAACACTATGGGGCTTAATTATTTGATTGACTAAGTGTTGAATGTAGAAAAAGGCTTGCAAGATTGTGTTTCATCCTCTAAATTATGAGTGGCTTATTAGTGGATGCAAAGGTATTTTTGCATTTTTGAAGTTCAAAAATTTGTCGAAGATGCATTGGAATGATTCTAGTGGATGAGGAATGGCAAAATAATATACATAATGTGGTTTGGCTCCAACTAAACACCTTGTTCAAAAGGTGAGATTTATATCCATGAGTTGTGATGAGATCACAACAATTGAGAACAAAAGTTGAACATTAATCCACTATCAACACACCCCTAGGTTTGTCAAATGATATTGAAAGTAAAAAATCATGTTGATTCCTTATGAGAAATTATGTCCGCTAAAACCACATTGCCCTACAACTAGAGTTTTAAAAAAAACTCATATACAACTATTGTGCAACTACCCTTTAAGTATTACAACTAATATGCAACTATCCCTTTGGAAATATAGGGAATTAATAAATAGATTGTCACGTCAGAAAATCAATTAATTGTATTATAGTTGTAAGTGTGTTAAAAACGGGTCTTCTATACGATAATTTGTACATAATGTATATACATCCATAGTCAACCATGTTTGACGTTTGAAGGAGTTGCACTATAGTGGCATGTGACAATTATTTCAGAATTGTTGTAAATGTGCCACTCACGCAACAATTATGTTGCAACTAGTTGTCTTTTCCATTTTGAGTGATTTAAAATGTTGTAGAAGCACATTTTCAAGCTCTACAAATCATTTTTGAAATGCAAAGCCAAGGGACCAGCCAAAAAAAAGTTGAAAAGAAATACATTTTTACAAATTACAAAATCTGTTTTTTTTTCATTTTGACCCCTCCTACTTTCAAACGTCATAACTTTTTTATTTCTGCCATCTAAAATTCTACAAATCATCTTGGAGATGCAAAGTTAGGGGACCAGCCAAAAAAGAGTTGTAAAGAGAATACGTTTTTTCAAATTTCAAATTGTGTTTTTTTTTCATTTTTCTTCATTTTGGCCCCTCCTTCTTTCAAACCTCATAACTTTCTTATTTCTTATTCATTTTAAACAACTTAAAATGCTTTTAAAACGCCACCTAAAGTTCTACAAATCATCTTTGAACTTTAATATCAGCAGAACAACATACAAGGAATTTTTGGGTGTTCAAGAATCAGCCTTTGTAGCATTCGGTGGTTTGTTTTTTAGAGTTATTGACCCCCTCTACTTTGGGGGGCCATAACTTTCTCAATTCCATTCTGTTTTTGATGATTTTTACTGTGCCATATATGCCAATAGGATGAGTTCAATTTTTGTTTGGACATTGAAAACAACATAGCCTTCCCCTTGGACCTTGCTTGCCTTGAACGTTTAAATGTTCATTCACCAACTGGTTTAACCTATGTTGTTGCAACTCAATTTGCAATTGAAAAACAACTAGAGGATTTAACCCATATGTCTTGTCTTTGAATCCCATGTCACAAAATATATAAAGTAGGTGTGCTCTCTTATGTTTTCACATTAAAATACACATGCCATTTTGGGATGAACTCAAAAATGTTTAACCTTAAAGGCAAAATTAAAGATTAAAAAAAAAATTATAATATATATAACTATTATTAAATTCATCTAATCTTGTATTTTCTTACCTACTTGCCTACCTATGTAAGTAAATAGGTCCTATTTTCTACCTACTTATGTAAGTAGGTATGTAGTGTAGGTATGTCGGTCCTAGGACCTACCAACCTACCTACCTATGGTTATGTATTGACTTACCTACCTATTACAATGCATTATTTACTTATTTTATTTTCAAATTTTAATTAATATGCCATGTGGCAATTTTTTTTATTAAGCCACATGTCATAATATCAAACCATGAACAATCATAATAGACAATGGAGATCAATATTTCAAAAACAATTTCATCCAAAAATCTTCATAGTGTCACGCGTCAAGTTTTAATGGATGGATGAAAATTATTAACATCGGCATGATGACATGGCTATAGTTATGGTGGAGTTGCATAGTAGTTGAAAATGAGTGGTTTCTACATAGTTGCAATTGAGTTGCAATGAGTTACAACTTTACAACTCGTGCATCTTGTCCGATAGCACTCACAATGTAGGAATATGGTGAGTTGCAAGTGGTCATTGCAACTCAAAAATTGAGTTACAAGGCCAATTGCAAAATACCTTTTTTTCCTCATAGCGATTCTTGAATTTGTAATGAAATGAAAACCCAAAATGCACTCCTAGCTAGCTCCCAAAAATAAAGATGTTGTGGGAGCTTTGGGATGGGAATAGGATGAGTACACACACGTGAACTTAAGGTGAAGTTGATATATACAAACCAAAAAAAGGTGGTTAGCACAAATTGGAACCTAAATGGTGTAAGGATGAATCACAAATGACCAACATTCACAAAACACACCATGCCTAAACTTGGGAAAAGTTCACCACTCTATTCCTTATATATTTTACTTTATAATTGGCAATAGGGATTACATTGAAGTGGCAAAAAGTCCCAGGTTCTAGGTGAAAGCACATTAAGCCCCCCAAAAATTGTAATCACAAGTTTAATGTTTTTGTAATTTTTTTTTGGGTAACATATGGACATCACGCCTTGGATTACTTTGCTTGTTTTAAATATATTTGATTAACTTTAGACTTAAGCTAATTTAAATTTTTTTTAAGTGCAACATTGAAAAACTTGAACATATGGAGTGTATATTTGTGACAAAATAATATATGCCACAAAATTTGCAAATTTGTATATATATTTCAAAACCAAGGTTATGAGTGGAATTTTTGGTGAATTTTTTAAAGATTGTGAATGGTATTGATATACATCAATTAAATCTACAACCATTTAGAAATTTGAAATCTTTGGATGAAATTCGATTCAAAAAGTTGGTTTTCATATTTTTAGCAATAAATGATAATAATTTTCTTTTTTAAGAATATTCCATTATCATATGAAAGAGGAGGAGATTTTATAGATGGCCATTACACTATTTTTTCAATGTAATGATTGTTGAAAAAATGTAAGTTATATATTCTATGTACATTGATTTCATCTAATCCTTTCATCTAACCATTGGATCAAGATTAATTTTGATTCAAAGTGAATTTTGAGTTCCAAAATGTTGTCATGCAAATTTTTAATTTTTTTGCTTATGTTTAAAACAAAAGAATGCCATCAAGATTTTAATCTATAACATACTATGGTATTCATTATACATCACCTCTTTTGATGAAAAATGGTTCACATTTAATGTGTTTTCACCCTTTTCCAAAATGATAGGCACAAAAATTCTTAAATTTGTCGAGTTATGAATCTTACAACTTTGCTAATCCATACTTTTGCGTAAAAACTCTAATTAAAGATTTTTCAAGAAAAAAATTGTAGCCCTTGAATAGACCTTTCCAATGCCATGTAACATGATCAATCCAATCAAAGGTAATTTTATCCTTGTTTCTTGAATTTTAATGGTTAGTTGTTTTGGGCCATAACTTGTGTTTCAAATCTTCAAATGGAAAATGCTAACTTAATTTGGAAATTTACTTTTCAAGAACCCTTTCAATAGTTAAAAGAAAGCATGATTTGCATAAGGTTTGATCCCCCAAACCTTACTCCAAAGATTTGAAACACCACAAGGATTTTAACTTTCAAAATAGGAATCCATTTATGTTCCAATTATCCAATTATAAATTTTGGGACTCACTCTCTTGCATTCTTCCACACTCTCATTTATGGGAATGTGCTTGAGTTTTAAAACACGCTCACAACCACTTCCTTACTCATTTTAGCCTTGGTCACAAGCCTAAGGTTAGGGTCACAACAATTATCATTACAACAAAAGGTGTCCTTGTACACCAAGTGATTTCATTAGATTTTGAGTGAATTCTTTGGTCCTAATGAATGGGACCTAGTGGGGATGTAATGAATTCACTAGTCTACTGAACAAGAACTAGTGAATTGCACCCACATTTTGTAGTGCGGAGTGTATTATGTGGTTGAAAATTGGAGGATCATACCATTACTCTTGAATATGCAAATGGTCATTGGAGGAAACTTGGGTTTAAGAACTTGACTTCAATGCTAGTGGAATATATAGCGAATTTCAAAGGATTATTTGAAGGGGATGTGGCATCCAAGTAGGTCTATTTTGGCATGGATTACATGATCATTGTGAGCCATATTGACATGGCCATGGTCGGTAGTTTCAATTTTTAAGAATTGCGTTAGGGATATTCAAGTGGGATGAAGTTATTAGGGATTTTTAACAACTTTGTGTTAAAATAGGGGTTGATGAATGCGCACGGTGTGTGGGGGGGTTGTTTTCTTTTCTAAAATATGATATTGGTTGGGTTGGTTCTTTTCTTCAACAAAAAGTTGGTAAACCATAGTTTTAGAACCTCAGTGGCGTAATTAGGGGTGAGAAATCTTTAGAAGGTTGGGGGGAAAGAAACAAACACCAAAATTCACGGTGTGCAACAAGACATTGGTTTTGTTTTAGTATGTAACGAATAGTAAGGATGTTGGGAATTTATGAAGCAGGTGAGAGGGAGTCAATGAAAGGCCTAATAGAGATAGAACAATCTTCAAGTCGTAGGAACATAAGATTAATTCAAATCAACTTAATGATTAAGTAGATAATGTGATAGTGCGCCAATGGAAATAGGAGTTTCATAAGCACTAAAACATTTATTTAAATCATGAATAAGCTCAACAAGGAGTTACAAGTACATGTTAAGTTTTGGGCTATGCCATAGTGATGGTTCATAACTACAAGAAATCTAGAATGTGTCAAATGGTACAAATTAGGTAATCCGCCTTGCTATTAGAAAGCAGTCGACGAATTGAACCACGCAACCAACGATAGTGTCCAACGCCGGGAACTGAAGACCAAACGAAGATAGAAGTGTTTTCGGTTTCGTAGCAACTTTCAGAGACAGTTTCAAGTTCGTCACTGGAAGCAGGGTCGACTTGTAACAAGATCACCAGGGTGTGAGAATTTGGCGAAATACAATAATACCAAGCTCGAGGGGTTTAACTTCAAAACGAACACGCACCTCTTGAAGTTCAAGTTCTTCGTCACGAAGATGCTGCGTTAGGGTCAAATCTAAAGATGACTCCGAAGGCGGTTCTTCATTCGCTTGTGCGGCTTGGGGCCCGTAAGATGTGACAATGTGTGATGCCATAATTTCAAGGAAGAAAAGAAAGATCTTCAACAAAATCAAATCGACAATGAAGGTGGGGGTGAATTGTGACATCAAAATATGCGATCGTAATTTATAGGCTAAGGAAAAGGAAAGGAATACGTAAATAATGGCCTAAGACCATGGTAAAGTAAAACCTCAATGTCAAAGGATAAAAATGAAGGTCTAAGTGAAGTTGCCTGGGGGGAAAGTGGGAAGAGGTAGAAAAGAACCTTCTCCTTCCATTGGCCACTAAGCTTTGGATTTACTTTCAACTTCCTTCTCCTTCTCTTTAAAAGGTGGATTCAGATGATCGAGGCTCTTTCTTTTCCCCAAACATAATTTTCAATTCAATCTAGAGGATACTTGTTTCTTGAGGAGGAAAAGAATGATGAACTTTAGTAGTTGGGAAAAGGAAGGAGAGTAGAATGGAAATCTTGTGATAGTTTTGGAGGAATGGGGGTGAGTAGTGATAGTATTGGGAGGTTGGAACCTTAGAGAAATCTCACAAACCCTCTCAGGATTCTTAATGTAACTTCTTATTAGTTTAGTTGTAGATCCTGAGATTTGGTAGGAAGGTGCGCCTAATAGTTAGCTTTTTAAAGAGCTAAAGCAAGCCGGATTTGAACAACCTATGTGTTAGAAACAATATTCCAAGTGACTGGTGGTCTACAGTCAAAATGGACCTATTGCTTTCGTAAAACCCTCTCGAGTTTGGTAGTGTAACTCCTCACTGGTTTAGCTGTAGATCTTGAGATTTGGTAGGAATATGCACCTAATAGTTAGTTTTCTAATGAGCTAAGGCAAGCCATATTTGAACAACCTATGTGTTGGAAACAATATTTCAAGTGATTGCTAGTTGCAGCCAAGTTGAAGATGGTGTTGAGTCCATAAAAATTTGTTTAAAGGGATGACAATTTAACATAAGGTTCTAGAATTTGGAATGTTTGAGTCTAGAAAATATATCTATCAATGTTAAATTGTGAATGATGCATAGGAGGCAAGGTATTTAAGTTCAACTACAAACGCAATCTAACATCTAGAAATACACTCGCATTTTTCCTTCACCAGTAGCATTTGTGCTTTCAAGCATAATCACCTTGTAGAATCGGAAGTAGAGGGACAAAAGTTGCCTCATAATCATTTTTCAAAGTATGAAACACGGGTGACGATGCAATTCAAAGAAAAACATTCACTATTTGTCACCGATATCCACTAGAAGGCACAACTTGCTTATGCAAACATTTTCAAACTTACCATTGGTTGCAAAAATCAAGTAGACAAAAGGTTTGAAAATATTTTACAACATTAAAACCCAATGGATTTGATGCTTGCACCTATCAAAAGTTTTGTTTGAGTATAAAGCTCTTGTCATCAATATGAGTGATGATGATGCTAGGAATTCAAAATCATGAATAATTAAATGAGATGCTACATGCGATTATGACATTATCATGGGATTGATTTATACGTTGCCCGTGTTGGAGGTGGTGCAAAACTTCTCCAATCTATGGCCTAAGGTACCAATACATTTGTTTGCAATTTTATGACATTTATCATATTATTTACATTTGGTGATTTGTATAAAATGCATGTAAACTTATTGAAAAGGTATGATCACCCCCAATTTTAGATTTTCAATGACTTGATGCAAATGATGAGTCACTACTAAGTCCTGTATACAATGACCATGGATGATCGAATGCTTGCAATGCAATATGTAAAGGATTAGTGTATTGGTGCAACTAAAAGGTTAACAAAAAAACTTGAAAACATTCCCATGCCCACAAGTTGATGAATGCAGTTGGGACCATCTATCCCAAATATTATAAAGCACCTAATGCAAAAGCCACATTTCTTAGTGATTTAGTCGTTTTGAAAGCAAAATGTCACCCCAAGGCAAAATGGTTTTAAGTGGCAGCAATTTGCTAGATTTAACATTACTTGAACAACAAGCTTCTTTTTTTGTTATAACAATGAAGAACAACAACCATGATGCCTTGCATCTATCACTTGACTCTAACCTTACAACTAAATTTTGTGGGTGCTTGGCATTAAGATTAGTCATTATGGTTCAAGTTGATTGTTGTTCAACATTTGAACCTTGTGGAGATGGCCATTGTCATGGTTTTAAATAATGTGGAGGACAAAAGGACTTTTTCTATAGTTAGCTTCACAAAATCAAGGTTGCACAATCACTTTACCATCCATTTGGACTTGGTGGTTAAAATGTATGCACAATAATTTTACAAACTCAAAATTTTCCCCTTCTACAAAACAATTCAAAAAATGGGGGAAGGAGAAGTTATGTTATGAATACTAGTAGGTGGCTAAAAATATGACATTTGTACTATGTCATGGGATTGTTGGTTTTGTGTCATGATTTATAGGCACAATTTTATTTTATTTTGTGCCATAAATTGCAATACCTATGCACCCCCATTGTAGGGCAATTTGGGTTGGGGGAAAGGGTGAAAACACATTAGGGTGGAACAAAAATGGCACATCATGAAAGTTTGTTTGAGGTTAAAATACACTACATAAGCCAAAAAAAAAAAAACCAATATACCTTCAATCACATGGGTTGTGCACCAAGGTGTCATAAAGATTTAAAACATTTTAGCTTAATTTATCATAATCTTATATTTGAAAGATGAGCATCTAACCTATTAA
>Ga0209208_10006652_pt1 | contig 15910 bp, 9 predicted proteins | sample S1TSphfallax_3_FD_187694 | JGI IMG/M metagenome (GOLD analysis project Ga0209208, IMG submission 187694) | Host-associated microbial communities from peat moss isolated from Minnesota, USA - S1T2_Fd - Sphagnum fallax MG (SPAdes) (version 2) | ecosystem: Host-associated > Plants > Peat moss >...
CATTTGTGCCCATGTTGCACCAAAATAGAGGAGAGAGGAGAGTAAGAAGTAGCCAAGCACTTTACTCTCAGGTACGTAATTGACTGTCATTTTATTTCTCTGAGTACTTTTAGCGATCTCTCTCCCATCCCCACCCAGAAGAACCCTAGGCCCTTATGCCAAGGGGTTTTGCGATCCTCCTATATTCAAACGTTCCTGTGTTCCATAAGAAGAGAGTTATGTGTGTGTGTGTGTGTGTGTGTGGAGGTTCCTGTACTCATGGGTTCTCTTGAGGTTCAGGCACACCCTCGGGCTCTCACACCCTCAGATGACCCTACCTCAGGAGAACCCACTCAAACAGGAACCTCCCCGACAAGCTACAACAACTGCAGTACTTATTACTACGGCCAGTTCAACTGAGCGCGTTCACAGCAAGTACAGCACAAGATACACACACACACACACACACACTCACACAGAGATCTAGGCAGAGATCTAGGCACGTAATAAGTACGTCTAGGAGCTTCTTCGATTTTGGCTTTGCTGCTGCTGTGCATTAAAGTCGTTGCTGATGCAAATCTATGTTCCAACGTGCCACACCTAGCGCCTCGCCCGTCATCTAGTATGCTAGAGACAGCATTGTTTTTTATAGCTGGCTATATGTAGCCAAAAAGAAAAGATTAAAAGTGATAAAATCAAGTGCATTTCAGATTTTCAATAGTCAAAATTCAACAACATTTTAAGAATATTTGCACAACCAGTTCTATAAATGATTCAAGTAGGTAGCCCAAAATGTAGAAGGGATTTTTTTAAAATTTTACTTTCATATTTAACTTTGTAAACTAAATTTGGCTAAACATTCCATGGAATGATGAACACTTTGGCTACGTGAAAAAATTGACCAGAAAATAAAAATGGCTACAAAACACCCACCCGCTAGCGTGTTATAGAAATAGACTAATATATGTGTTAAAATTACAAATTAATATTAGAAATACTAGGCTACAAAACACCCACCTCCGACTGGTCTGCAACACCAACATCGGTTGCGTTGCTGCTGCTCCTGCAATATATAGTTGCAAGCCCTGCAATGCATCTGACCCTGATCACTAAACGACAGTATGGATTCCGGGTGATTCATTTGAAAGCGCCACAGTTATGGATTCTGGGGGGATTTTGCAAAGAACCCAATGTCATGAGATTCCAGGAGATTCAACCCTGGTGCCGTCCCTCCAATAAGTTGCACGCCGTGACCATAATCCGACTGTTCGGATCACTACCCGACGATATGGATTCCATGACATTTGTGATTCCGCCATACTCATTCCGCCATTTTCGTGACTCCACGAGATTCCGTGAACGACGAAGTTTGAAACCACGGCGACGGTGCCCGGTGTACCCGTCCGAGTCTACCGGTTGAGTGCACGCAGTTTTTCCAATATGTACCTGTCCGAGTCTACTGGATAAGAGTGAAAACAGGCACCATCTGCCAGTGCAACATGGAGGATGGATGGATGGATGGATGAAAATTACTGTTTTCTGTTGGACTCCAGTTCCCTAGCTAACCATGGTGGTCAGCTCGGTTGCCATTTTTAGTACCTACATTGGTAATGACTAAAGACCTGTTCCCATTTTACTAGTGTAATCAGAGAGCACCATACAGAGCTAATTTTTTCTTTCACTATTTCTTTTGCTGGCATTCCATTTTTCAAAATGCCTCACAATTTTTTTTGTTTTTTCACCCATTATACCTGTTGGGTACCCAACTTTGTATCACAGGAAATTAATATATATATGTACACATAAATAAATAATGGGCATAGGTCTTACTCAGTAAAGCCTGTAGCCTCAGGCTTTACCCTACACTAACAACCTGCAGTCTTCAAAATGCAGGTTGTTAGTAGGTAGGTAGTACAAACAGCCCTTTCATATGTATTTAACTATTAACCATCTACTTGCCTATATTTTCCTACTTGTTCACTTATACACCTTTATTTAGGACCTACTTTTTCCAGAAAGGGTTACCAAGGTGAGACCAGATATTAACTCAGTTGAGGTTATGGACGTTAACAGAGCCCTTATCAGACATTTAATGGAGGCATCCAATGAAGACTTAGCCAAATTTTGTTATAAAATCATATGCTGAACTGTTGATCATCTGTAACAAAATTTAGCCAAATTTGGCTTTACAATCATTGGCAATCATCCATGAGAAGATTTAACCAAATTTGGCTCCAAAATCACATGCAAAAAGTGATGGTCATCCATGCCAAAAGATTTAGCCCTGAAGCTTGGATGCACACAGGGATATGAATCTAAATTTTAAAAAAGAAATCTCTACATGTTGTTGGCTACTTACTAGAACCTGAAATAAAATTCTGGCAATTAAGAACACCCAAAGGCCAAAATCACATTTATTGGATTCTTGTTAATCTCTAGTCCAACAACAAGAAATCCACCTACCTACCAGCTTCTAGGGGGGTCATCCTTCTTGGTCTAGGCCATAAAATTTGGACCATACTTGACTCAGTCTGTTTCTGGTTTATTGAAAATTTTAAGAATGAACAAAGCTTTGCTTCTGAGTTTTTGTAAACTGTCAAGGAACCAATGGTTTTCATGAAAGAATTGGCAAAAAAAAACCTGATAATTTTGTGGGAGGTTTTTTAATTTTTTGAGAACCATGGTTATATTGCAGAATAATAAGTGTTAATCTCTCTAGTCAAGGGGTGCATATACAGGACCTGTACCCTTGAGTTCTTTCTTTGAAAAGCAGAGTACCTTACCCTAAGGTCAGTTTCATCATTAAATAATCCTCAAATTTTGTGAAATTATGAAGTTGAGATGTTAAAAATCATCATAATTATCATAGGCTACATTCTGAATAATTTCACTACTTGTATCACAATATAATTGTAGATGATGGAAGAATATATAATTTCAATTTTAAAAACGAATTCATATTTTGAAATATATATATATCTGTTTTGTCAATGTGGAAACTGACTCTAGGCTATGATAGTCAACTAGACACCTGAATGCAGTATCATTTGTAGGAAAACTATACCTTTTATTCCTTTTGGGGGTCTATGCTTGTTTTTCGCATCATAAAAATATGGCTAGATTTTTTCTACCATACGTGGAGCATGCCTTTGCCCTAGTAAAATTGCTACCTCCACAAAGGATGGCACCTTCTGTGTTAAGGTTCCTCAATGAGGAACCTTACACCTTAAGGAGCCTTCTCTCCTATCAAATGATTCACAACCTTCTGTTTCTAAAAGCAAAATTCTACCTGTTCTTATGCCAGATAGCTGTCTTTCTATCCATTACTATCAGTGTGGCCTGTGCTGTTGGCCCAAGTGTTACCACGTCCTTCCCAGGAAAAACGCAATCCAAAGCATCCAGTTCAGTGGTCTCATTGGTTCAAAACAAAACAATCAAGCTACCTTCCTTCATAGATAGATTGATTTCTTCTTCCAAATTCCAGCCAGAGTGAACCAACAACCATCAGCACACCATAAGGGATGGATGATGGGTGGACAAGAAACACTTTTCTTTGAGTTCTAGTTCCCTTGCTAACCACCGTGGTTAGATCAGTTGCCAGTGTTTCCTAGTACCTCCTAACAACTCACTAGCCAGTACCTACTTACTGATCATCGGCATGCATCTACTTACCTTGTTAAGGCCTAAGGTCCTGCCACTGAGTACCTACCTACTGGACCCAATTTTAAAAGATTAGTTATTGAGGTGAAAGCATGTCAACTCTGTTTGGATTTGTCCACAACTGAGTCATAAACAGGCTTCCAATGGATGGTGCAATGGTGGGCACTTGGTACCATTGGTTCGCTCAGGCCTCAGATTCAGTGAGAAAATTTGCCAGATTTGATATTTGCCAGGAGGAAACTGTCAGCATGGCAAAGAAAGCAAGCCAGTTGGCAAAAGTGGGCAGGACAACAGAAGAACAATAACTTATGGAGACTCTGAACAAATTGAGTCTTAAATCTTAAAGCTAGGAAGAGAGTTAACTGATGAAGAGTTAACTTGTAGGCTATCAATAAGAAGCGTGAATCTCCTTGACATCTCTTGAATCTAGAGTGTCAGTGTTGGCTGGTTCTTTACTTTTGTGAAGAACCTCCAGTTCTGGTTCTAAAAAATAAATTTGAATGGTTCCAGTTCTTCAAAAACGTAAGTTCCAGTTCGGGTTCTGAAAATTGGATCCAGTTCTAAGTAACCCAAACGGGAATTGGCTGTTAACTGCTTGTTAGCCTCTGGTTAGCCCCCATTTTTAACTTTATTTTTTCAAAAATTGGCTCTAGTTCTGATTCCAAAAATCAGACTTAGTTCTGGTTTAATTTTTACTAACTAGAATTAGAAGCAGAGATTCAAACATGCCAAACCAGGTACTTGCCCAGCATTGATAAGATACTAGGACCAGGTTTCTTTTGAATATATTTTTGTGGTCTCAAAAATTTGACAAGTCTTTTCCACAACATTAGCAAATTAGTCGAATTTACACCCAAAAAATCTCAATTTTTTTTGGTTGAAAAAACTCAAGTTGATCTGGTATCAAATTTTTTAAAACCAACTTGGTCTTGGTCTTTGTATTGGAGGGTTTTAAAACATTTCACACCAGGTTGGTATAAGTAAGCCAAGTTTCAAGAGTTGGGGTATGCAATGGTATCAATTTGTATACGTGAAGTAAAATACCTGCTAAAATCAAGTGTCTTTTGAAATTGTTCAGCCTAGTCTTAGTATTGAAGCTTTGGGGGCGGGGGGAGTGGAGGTTTTTTAAACATTTGAACTAGGCTAGTATAAATAACCCATGCATGTTAAGAGTTGGGTAAGTGAAGTTTGATACCTAGTAGTATTAGCCTTTTTTTGTTGGCCACATACAACAAAAATGTGAAATTGAAAGTAAAGGTTTAGGGTTGGTTATACAACAATATCGATATGTATATGTGAAGTTTAATACCTATTGGTGTCAACCTTTTTTTTGCTAGCTACATATGGCCACAAAGGAAAATTAAAAAATAACAAATTTGAGATCTTCAACAACTAGAGATGGACCATATTTTAATAAAGTTTGCCAAATTTCTATACATGGTTCAAGCAGGTAGCCAAAAGTATAGAAGGATACGTAAAAAATTTATTTTGTATTTAGTTTGTAGCCAAATTTGACTAAATCTTCCTATGGATGATCATCATTTTTGCTACATCACAAAATTGACCAAAAAAACACTGGCTAACATACATAATGAACATTGATATCAATTGGGGCAATCGTATTAATACAAGCTAAAACAAATGTAACTAGTGTTTGGTTTTGCATGTTTTTGGGTCAAAATTTGTACTAATGTTCCAAATATTTAATAGGTTTACATGATATCTATAGTTTATTGAAGTTTTCTAACATGACAAATGAATGTTATATTTTCAATTTATGGTTTGGCAAAAAGTTAGGGTTTATTTCAACATGTGGATTTAGCGTTTTAGAAAACTAACATGATATTAAGGTTTGACATTTTCTCATGAACTCCAATATTAAAAGGCTAGTATCAAAGTTGTGCTACATCTTGATTTATGAATGTTCCTATTGGAAGTGGCGTTAGTTTATAAGTGCACATTTTGGAAATGCAACATAAGATTTCCAAGATGCTTTTTATCCATCTTTTAATTGTTGTCACAAGGTAGAGCTCATCTTGAAGGTGAGATTTTTTATTTCTTACCTATTTCTTACATTCAAAGTTGTCAACAATTGAGAGTTGACCTTACCTTCTTGTGAGTGTTTAATGTTTTAATTCTTCTTCACCTTTTTGTTTTCTACAAGTCTTTGTTAAGTGTTCATTATGTGATTGTCTTATGTTTTAAATCCTTTTTGCCTTCTTGTTTTGTGAATGCAACTATTTAGTGCTTCAAATCCTTTTTACCTTCTTATTTTGCAATTGTTTGTTGCTTCTAGTTTTTTTTCATGGATTGATTTGAGTTTGTGGGCTTTTATGGAGATGAATTTCACACTATAAAGTTTGATCATTTCGTTGTTGATGAATTTGAAAGTTTGATTTTGTTAAAAAATGTGTTGTAAAAGGTTAAAGCTATAGCTCATGAAAAGTGACAAGTTTCAAAGAAAAGGTGTTTTGGAAGCAGCAACTAATGCAACTCACCATGAATGCAAATTTTTAGGTTCCCTTTCATTGCATAGCAAAATTGTGGGCCTTTTTCATTTTGAACAACCACAATGTAAAGGTTAACATGCAAGGTGTGCAACTCATGATTTGTGTGATCTATCTTTTTTTTTAAAGTTTTATATGTTCTCAAATTTCAACCAAATCCAAGAAAGGATTCATAACTTACAACCTTGAGCATGGCATTATGGCCATGAAGAAACATGTTGCAAATGAATATAATTTGAATTTGCAAAAATAATTATTACACAAAAATGTTGTTGTAGACAACATAGATGGTGGTAAACAACATAAATGCAAGCATAAGGCATTTGTCACACCTATAGTCATCATTAATTTTCTTTAGAAATGTGAGGCCTTATAAAAAATCTAACCTCATTTGTATGGGGTTTATTAACGATCTTGTTTTGATAATTACTAAAGGCTATATGCCTTTGTCTATTATGGAAAGCCCTTAGTTGAGGCAAATGGTGTTGCACCTTTGTGGTCAAATTAGTGTCCTTCTTGTAAACAACTTGTTTGTGAACACCTTCCTATTCTCTTGCAAAAAACCCATGGAAACTTATGTGTTTCACATAATGCTTAGTGTGCAACTATAACAACATTTGATTTATAGATGTTGAGGTTAAACTATGACATTTTTTCCTTGGTCATCAATTTCATTAACCATAGTTAGGTTCCCTTGTCACATAATTGTTGGACTATTTAAAGCATCTAATAATTTTGGTGTAACACTTGTAAAACAAGTGACAGTGTTGTTAGTTAAATTGAACTTGACTAATAAGGTGATTGTGTATGTCAAGGATGAAAGAATTAACTCAAATTTTCTCACAACTACCTTCATTTTTATTGTGTCATGTGAGATTCTATAATTACCTCAACCATTTGTTGGCTTTTGCTTTGGTCATGTTATGTTAAAGGCATGTCAATATGCCATGAATGAAATTAAGGTGGGTGTGGGTATGAAGGAACTTAGCTTGAAAAATGTGCAAGCTCCTTTTTAAAAGACAATTACCTACACCAAAGGTTTGAAGAAGGCAAACTTGGGTGGCAAAAGGTTTGCTATGAGGTTGGCATGTAACATAAAAAACTCAAAACCCCAATGAAAACATGTTTTGCTTCCAAGGTAATTTTGTTCCAAAAAATCTTGCAATATGGGAATGTTATCAACATTTGTTACACCCAAAAAAATTCAATTCTATAGGCTAAGGTTCCCAATGAGCTAACATGGGCTATTGCTCAAACAATAATTGAAACCTAAAACCCATTATTTATTAATGTTTGTTAAATGAAAATAAAGGGTATTGGTTATTATTTGATGCATTCTTTGTTATTTCAACAATCATTGGGACAATGAGGAGGGAGTATGTGCATCAAGTTGTTCCTCTTCTTCCACTTTAGTTTGGTTAATTTGATCAAAAAATAAAAATCTTGTATGAAAAAATGGGTAAAATCATTAATGTGTTGTGCCATTTTTGGGGTTTTGTAGAAACCTTTTCTCAAGATAGAGCTCATAACATGGTTGCTTTGATGTTAGATCCATGCTTCAAAAACATGGATTGCATCATGGATTACATTAGCAAGGATCAAGCTACCACATTAGTGCAACAATACGATGATTTGATTATGATGCCCTTGCTGAAAAATGTTATGGGTTATTTGAATCTAGTCCAAAGTACAAGCCTTGGTCCTCTAGCACTTGAACAACCTTCAACGTCATTTGGATTGTTTGGGTCAATAGTTCCAATTCAAGAGGCTACTGAAGGTCTTCTCAAAGTTGAGTTGTTTTTGTTTTGCAAATTCCATGTGGAAAATGTAAATGATTTTGATCCATTAATACGATGGGTTGCCAAGTTCCCAAATGTGGGTTTTTTGGCACCACAAATTTTTTGCATCTTCAGTTCATAGATTGAAATTAAGCAGATTTTCTCAATGACAAGTGTGTTCACTAGTTTGTGATAGTGTCATCTTGGAGTTGAAAAACTTGACAAACTTGTCATGATATACAAGAATTGGCCCTTAAATGCACAACTTGATATACAAGAATTGTGGTTGAAGACATGTTGTTGGAAGAAAATGAGGACATGCTTAAGAAGGCATGTTATTTGGAAGAGATAGAATGAAGTGTTAAAATCCTAGATGAGGATTCTTGATCTTAGGCGATGTTAGTGGGATGCAAATTTTGTGTTCAAATTTTGTACATGGTTCTCCTTTATAAGAACATTAGACCTTACATTCTTTCTAGGCATCATTTTGCTCCTTGTTTGTTTACTATTATTTGCTCTTCCAACACACAATGTTTGTTTGTTATATTGGGTTTTTTCTTGCTTATGGTCAAACCCTCTTTGACCAACAAAACCCTAAACCTAATAACTAGCTTTGGGTTGATATCCCCCCCCCCCGCCCTATTCAATGCTTAATACCCATGTTGATGTTGGTTTGTTGAATGACAAACAACTTATTATTGATAGCATACTAGTTATAAAAAATTGAAATTAAAAATAAAATAATCCCTACCCATAGTATGAAAAAGAAACCTAGTACCAATAACAACTTGATATCTCCAAAACCTATACCATAACAATATTAGTTTGTACCCCAATGTCCTCACTGTTAGTTAGGCCTTCCATTTGTGTTGAAATTTGTTGTTGTTTTAGGACATTTACAATTGATGTATGAAATCATTGGTAATCAAAGACTTGGATTCAATAATAACCAAATGGAGCTCATGGATTTGCAAACCCATCAAAAGATTTTATTTCAATAATTTAAGATTTACATTCAAATAAAGTGTTAAAATTTAAAGCTATGTGGTTCACTACCCGAACACAAGCTCATAACTTTGAAACTAAATGCAAAACAAAGTTGGTAATAGAGAAACAAAGAGGATGAATTCTATGGTATAGAGTATCAACATAAAGTCCTAAACCCTATACTAGATTGTTCCATTTTTTTTTTTAATAAACCCAAACCTTAATAGGGTAGGCAAGATCATGTCCAAACACTTAAGGTAAGGTTTGCTTGCCATTTTTCCATGAAGGCCCCATTGTTTATGGTATCCAAAGAGTAGATGGAGCCCTCCTCTTGGCACATGTGTCACATTGAAGATTGGCAAAAACAAATTAGAGGGGAAAAAGTTATTCTTCATCAAATAGCTCATAGCCTATTTTCGAACCCCTCAAAAAATCCATAAATATTACTATGTTGCCTTTAGAGTTCTAAGATGATTTGTAGAGCTTAAGATGGCGATTTCAAAGTAGTTTATATCGCTTAATTTGAACAAAAAATGAAAAAGTTATGCATTGATGAAGTAGGAGAGGTCAAAATGAAGAAAAATGAAAAAAATCTCATTTTACAATTCGAAAAAAACATATTTTCTTTACTGCTCTTTTTTGGTTGCTCCTTTGGATTTGCATTTCAAAGATGGTTTGTAGAGCTTGAGAAGGTGCTCCTAGAACATTTTAAATCACTCAAAATGGAGAAGAATTGAGAAAGATTTGCCAAAGTGTTTGATGATAGGCGTACCCTACTGAAGCAATAATGATACCAGTTCCAATATCACAAAATCTAAGACCAGGCCGGTCTGGTCTTTGATACCATTGTTGATACCAGGTGTAAAGCGTAAACCTACATACCAAGTCAATGCTGAAAAAATGACAAAATGTTCTTGAAAAATTAAACTTTGACTAGGACTAGTGACAGGGACGAAGGGTGCTAATAATCTGGGATGGTAGGTAGTTTGTATGCTTGTCACAAAGTTAGGTCCAGACTTGAGGCCTGACTTGACTTGTGTTGTGCGGGTATCAAAAATGGCACCAAAACCCACCTATTATGTGGGTGATTCTTTAATTTCTTTATCACTCTTTTCAGAAGATCAGAGAATCAGTTCTGATATATAATCGCCATTTTCAAGAAAAAAAAAAAGTAACAAAAGAAGTGCCCAGAAACCCGCAGTTCTTTGTGAGTTCTTACATGAAACTGGAGGTTCTTTGAGTTTATGAAATAATCAAAACAGGGGTTGTTTAATTCTGATTTTTTTTCAAAAACTCAGAATCACTAGTTTATTCATTTTGAAAATTCAAAAACTTGGAAACAGGGTCATTTTTTGAAAAAAGGAGTTACCCACACAACACTGCTTGAGACCACAAATCACACACACACACACACACAAACAACTATGAAAGAACCACTACAGCTAATAATATGTGAATGGAATCACACCCTAAAACCCAGCTCAAGAGGACACTTAAGAGAACCCAATCAAGGGCTAACAGGCAGTCCCTTGCATAATGCCTCTGCCCTTCATGGGCAAGTTCAAACAAAAATCATGAGAAATGATGGAACCAATTACTGAAAACTGAGCATGATTCTAAAACAAGCAGTCTGATAAGGAGTAGAGCTGGTCTCCAGCTATCACCCACACACATTGGTTCCAAGTTCAAACCAAAATTTTATCCCCAAATCTACAGCAATGTGAATTCTCTTTGCGTTGATCACACCCAAGAATGCTAGACAGCAAAAGGAAGTTATATCAGACCAATGTGAATTGTCTTTGCTTTCATTAGACCCAAGAACGATAGACAGCAAAAGGAAGTTATATCAGACCAATGTGAATTGTCTTTGCTTTCATTAGACCCAAGAACGATAGACAGCAAAAGGAAGTTATATCAGACCAATGTGAATTGTCTTTGCTTTCATTAGACCCAAGAACGATAGACAGCAAAAGGAAGTTATGTTAAACCACAGGAGACACTAAACACCCTGCCATGGAGATCTATGGGGCGGCTCATTTTGAGGTGTCTTTTTGTGTCCTTGTTGCAGCTTGCATGGAGCTCTGTGATTTTGCATGTTCTGACTGCATGGTTTTGCATGTTTTGGGAAATAGGGGAAAAACCATTAGATATGTTCTGTGGGACTTACAGGTTCTACTGTCTCAAACTCAGTCTCTCAATTGAAAGACAAGATTCTTACCAATAGCTTATTTCTAAGCACACAAAAAAAGCCCTATTGTTTTTCATTTATATGAGAGGGTCACATAGATGACCATGCAGAGTGCCCAGCAGAGCTCAATTGGTGGGGGGGTGGTGCAGGGGTTTGTGTGGGGGTTTTAGTATCCACCATGTATTCCAATCAGCCTCTTTTGTTTCTGCAAAAAAATTCGTTGTTATAAAACTTTTGAAAATTTTAGTCACAATTTTTTAACAAAACTTAAAATGATAAAAAAAAATCTTATTTTCTATCTGAACTAGTGGGTGCCTGTGTCCTTCGGCCACTATAGGTACCTATTGCTGCCATCCTTGTTTCCGTTGATGTAGGACACTATTGCTCTTTAATTCTCTTTAAAAAAATATTTACTCTTTCTTATTTCTATCTGTCGGATTAAAAATTGGACACATTCGTACCGATCGATTTTTATTCTTTCGAAAAGATACATTAAGGAAATTGGCCCCACCTTCGCAATCGGGCTCTTTTGAAATTTCTTACTTGCCATGGTTCTCTTAGCACCGCGGTTCGTAGCCGTTGGATGTGGTGAAATGTATCAAATCCTTACCGTTCGTTTGGAAAGCGAGCTTCCAAGGAGAAACATTGTGGGGTCGGGAGAAAAACGATTTTAACCGTTAGATTGAAATTTGGGCGAATCCAGATAGTTGAAGTGAAAAGATAATTGGTAGTTTGTGGGTTAGAGGTTCTTATCATCTATCACACATGTTGGTTGCCAGTAAGCAGCGGAGCTTTTCCTTTTGGTGAATGGCGCACATGAGAAAATCTTGGTTGTGTAGGTTAGAGTCTTCGGGAATCTGGGTCGTTGAAATTAGGAGACATTAATTACCTCAAAATTATTCTCTATTAAATATAGAAAGTGAACACTATAATTATAATATATAGAAAATATATAGATAGAAACTCAAAATATTATATATATTCAGAGTGTCGGTGGTGACGACACGATCAATGGCCGGCGTGTGTCTCTCCACCACGACGACCCGTAGGCCGGTTCTGCCATAGAAAATGCAGAGGCTGATTCTGCCATAGAATGTTTTTGTAGTAGAATTGTCGTGTCACAGACAGACAAGAAAATTAATATGTAAGATTAGTGGGAAAAAATCAATTCGTGACCCCCAAAAGAAAAAAATTATGGTATTTGTGGAGAAAAAATGGCCCAAAGTTGCCATGTTTGAAAGAAAAAAAACTGAAATCTCCAATAAGTTCCAACATGTTGCCAAAACATATCAGGAGTCCTAATTTTTTTTAATCTCCTCTCTGACTTGTAGTGAAATTAGGAATCCTAGATTTTTCTTATCTCCTATCTGACTTGTAGTCAAATTTGGCTGAGTCCTCCAATGGATAATCACCAACCTCCCCACCTTACAAAATTGGAAAAAAAAAACCCTGATTTCTATACATGGTTCAAGTAGGTAGCCATCACAAATGGATACTTATTCATTTTATTGATGCATACTATGTATATGACCCTGCACATTCAAATTGGGTGAAGAAAAGTCAAAACATGGCCGGTTTGGCTCAGGAAAATGATTTTGCTCATGTGCATTTTGAGAGTTTGCTGAGGCTGGTAAAAGAGTGTAACAAATATGATTTGACTTCTGCCGCATGTTTGGCCAATGACATGTTTCTGACTGGCCAATCAATGGTCTAGGTGATTTGTTGTTGATGCAACCCTGTAAAACTTTATTGATAGACACATTGTAGATTAGGAAAATGTACAAAGAGATAAGAAAAAGGAAAAGGGAGAATTTACAAAACGTCAAGTTAGCTCAAATTAGATGTCAAGACCTATCCATGTCAAAAATCGATCAATTGTAGTAGGTCGATCGTATTTGTCCATATCAAAAATCAGTTGCTTGCCATAAGTCAACCATGGATGAGAGGTGTGTCTAGAAGGAGTGGAAGTCAAGAAGTAGCTAGGCCTATGACTACCACTCGACTTAAGATGGAGGATGTTTGCATCTTTTGAAATGTGATTGAATTTTTTTGCCGAAGTAACCAAGACATAAAAAGGAAGGTCATTTGGTCCTTTCAAGTTCCAAATGGCATTGGCACAATTTTGTAAAAACACATCCACCTACTTATGTAGACATCCAAATACCTCCACTACTAAGGGGAGGAATTGATCAATGGCATGTCGGTCGCAATAGCTCTATTTTTTGGCTTGAATTGCATCGAAAGTAGCAAATCCTTGGGTGGCGCAAGTTTGAGGAAGTAAATCCGCTCATGTTGGGTTGGCAATGATAACGTCGACTAAGGTGCAAATGTCATCTTTGGTGAACACAATGTCAATTCGTCGATGAGAGGAGTTGAACATGTTTGAAAGAAGCGCATGTAGTTGTTCTCACCCCACATGGAAACAAGCATCCTACACAATGACAACAAAAGTGTCACGAACTACATCATGGGTTCCTGTGTGCTCGTTTCCATGAACACAATGTAAAAAATGGATGCCCATAAAGTCGATGGGATGTGTGCACACACATCAAGGGATGCATACAATTGAAGGATGGAGCAATCCAAGTCGTATTCGAAGCGTTATGGAAAAAACTAGGGAAATTAATCGAAAGCCTAAAAAGATTGGTCAAGCCGTAAACGAAACACCTACCCCTAAGTTAGAACATGATAAAATTTGGGCACGATGGGCTTCAGATAAAATGTCTAAAAGTATGTTGGAAAGGGTATGATGGTGTAAACATTCCAAGATGGAATCTTGAAGTCAAACCATTTGTTATTCAATGAATTGTTCAAATGAAGGAAAACATGCACGAATTGGGGGTGGTAGAAGATCACATGTCGCCTTGAAGTGTTGCTAGAAAAGGAAGGTGTTATTGTCGACTAATGCTAAGGCTTCAAGAAGGAATGGACATTGATCAATCATAAACCTAGTAGCTATGATTGAAGCTACAAGGGCCCAACTCCTTAAATAGGTTATTGGGGCAATGGTGGCCATCAGTATGAATTTGATGCCATCAAAAGTTATTGGGAAAGAAGTTTATTTATGGGCTACAGGTCTTTTTGGGTTGTTAAAGGATCATGGACCCAATAGGTGCCTAAACATTTGAAGGAAGGGGGAATAAAAAGAAGTGAAGGATTTTATGAAGCTGGAAAAGGGAGGTGTACATCATAATAGATATGATGGTCATTGCATGAAACAATGAGTTAGAATTCCAAAGGTTAGTTAAATATCACCCATTCTATGGAAGAGATCCACATGTTGAATATCCTCTAATAGGGCATCTTTGATGAAGGATCATGTGATTGAAGAGGTGCCCAATGGAATTCCCAAAACTTTAATTCTTTCTGATAGGGTGGTAAATTGGGATAAGGTGTTGAAGTTAGGTGGTAGGTTAGAGGGTGATCATGCTACACATTTATGAAATTGGATAAAAAGATTTATCGAACGAAATTTGGTCTAAAAATGTTCATATGTAGATGATACAATAGAAGGGGGGGGGGGTGGGGGTGCAATCACATTAACATGTACCATAACAAATATAACATTTGCTTGGTTTTTTAATGTTTTAAAGTTGTAATTTAATTTTATGTTAATAATTGTTTATATAGTTATATTTTAAATATATCATGGGAATATGTTAATTAATTTGAAATTAATCCAATGAATAAAAAAAATTTAAAATCATTCGTTAAACATTATAACACATGTTTTTAAACAATTAAAAAAATTGTAAATGGATTTCAATTTTTTTAATTGAATTTTTTTGCCAAAATTTTAACATGAATCTTAATAAAATAATATGAAGAAATTTTTAAATTTTTAAATATTTTCTCAAAGACTTTTTCAAGAATATTCCAAAAATATAATAAAAATATTCCCCAAAAAACAATCACAAAAACAATAAAAAAAAAAGCAAGTAGGTGTGGTTCATGTTATCATGTTTACATCTGAGAACCTATGATGTGAGTGTTATCTGCATTGGATGGAAATAGACAAGAAAGGAAATGATTGCCTATAGAATGTAAAGCCCTAAAAATTTGTTATTAATAATCTCCCACCTATTTGTAGTCTCAATTTCTTTTTGATGATTGCAAAATGTAAGTAATTAAATTTAAGCCCAGTTTAAATGGGATCCAGGGTCCAAATTCCTAAGAACTAATTTGGACTCATTTGAATCAAATTGAAATTATGAATTAAACTTTGTTTTGTACCTTAACTTGCATGTTTGTTCTCTAAATCTTTTTTATTTTGTTTTTTTTCACCAAACCAATTGATATTCCTTCGAAAATGGTGTAATGTAAGTTTCGCTTCAATTTGTCACTTTTGATCTTGGACCCTCATTTAAAAGCCATGGGTCAAATTTATGGTTCTCAGCTAATATAGGATTATTTTGTTTCGTTAGACCTTGGACCTTCATTTAAGATGGCCCTTAAAAGTGAAAAATATTTTTCCAGGGTTGCATCACTAATAGAAATTGGCCAAAATGTAACCACTTTATTTACGACTATATGCGATTATTAGTTATTTGCAACTACATTTGGACATTTTTGCAACTATTTCTTGTTTTGGTCATATTTGCAACTACATTGCAATTAGTTTGCAACTATTTTGGTGTTCATCCTTCCATATGAACAACGTTTAGTTTGGTTTTCATCCAAGCAGAACAATTTATATCCCATTAGTTGCAAATGTCACCAATTTAGTTGCAACCCTATGAATATACAAAGGTGTATTTTGTGAATTCTAAGGAATATAATTGGGTGTACTAATATTTATAAATGTATATTTT
>Ga0209208_10006653_pt1 | contig 15909 bp, 10 predicted proteins | sample S1TSphfallax_3_FD_187694 | JGI IMG/M metagenome (GOLD analysis project Ga0209208, IMG submission 187694) | Host-associated microbial communities from peat moss isolated from Minnesota, USA - S1T2_Fd - Sphagnum fallax MG (SPAdes) (version 2) | ecosystem: Host-associated > Plants > Peat moss >...
ACTTGATTGTGAAGAAAGAGCCCAGATTGTGAGCACAAATGCAGTTGTGGGTTTCTGTCTAGACGCAAGATATAAGTGGGATTGAGGCAAGCGTGTTCTCGTGTGAAATGGTGCACACGGTTTCCCAGCAAAGTCGACCGATTTGGAGCCTTCTGTGAAACCGCTCCCCTCCATTGTAGTCGCAGACACGCAAAACCAGGTTTTTCAAATCCCTATACTCCCACAGATGCTGAATAGAGACTTGGTTGAAGAGCTGGAGCACAGAGTTTTGGGTCCTACAACTCCGTACCAAGCACAGTCTCAAATGAGCGACGTGCCATGTAAGTGTTCTCTGGTGTCCGGTGGTGCACACGTTTTGCTGGAACACTGATTGGTGTGTGTGATTTTCTCGGCAACTAAACTTGAGCAGATTTGGAGTTTTCTGCGAAACCCATGCATTTGGAAGTGTTCTCTAACCCCAAGTCGCTATCCTTTTAACTGGGTCCTCTTCAATCAATCACTTTTGAGATTGTCACGGCATAAACCATATTACGCTTCTTGCATGTGCTTTTCAATCAAAATGTGCCTGGACTCATGACGTGCTTCCGTTGCACATACATTGAAATATATACATATATGGTCCAGGAAGATATATAGAGTTTGGAGCTAATTTATGGGGTTCTTTGTAGGTTTTTGGACATCACCAGCAACCCCAATATTTCCAATTTTCAATTCACCACCAAAACCTAGATCACCAACAAAACTGAGATCATCAGCACGACTGTTTTTTTTAAGGATCTTGTGATGTAGAAAGCCAATGTGGCCATCATCTTAAAAACTAATTTAGTCAAATTTGACTAGATGCTATACATGAAAGTAGAAATAATTAGATTCCTTTTATAATCTTGGCCACCTCGTAAGATTTAGAGGTTTCAGAATTTTTCTTCCTTCAAAATATGATGAATTTGTGGGATTTTCGCCATAAAAAACACTTGTACACAGTCGAAACCCTATGTCCAAGGTCAAATTTGACAAAATTCCACCAATAAAAAGAACTTCGACACACACAAAACTGAGATCAGCCATGAAAACAGGGATCATACACTAGAGATCTTTAAATTAAAACTTTGGAAAAGTGGAAATGTATTATTAATACATGTAGCATATAACATTAGGTCCCCAGTGGCAGCCCAACCTGTGTTCCTTGTGTGAACTTGATTGGGGCTTCCCACTCCCTTTCTCGGTATGGCAACTTGGTTGAGTATTTCAAGTCCCCTTGTTCGTTTGTGATCAAATTCTGGGCCCAAGTTCCTCAGGAAAAGAGCAAAATTTTGGCTAGGGAACAAACACATGGTTTTTGGAGAACTTGACCCCAAATCTTATCCCCCAGGAACAAAGGAGCTTGAAATACACAAGTATGTTCCCACAGGGAGAAAGGAACTTGCTTGTGGAATCACCCATTTGCTCTAGGAAGCACATGGTTCCTCAGAACTGGAGCCCAAAACTTGGTTGCCCCGGTAATAAAAGGGATTCAAATACACAACCAAGTTGCCCTAGGGAGACTAGGACTTGGAAAGTCTAACCAAGGCGGCCAGGGAAAAAGGGAATGCCTTGGGGAGACTCGGTTTTCTGCCAAGAGAACAGTTTGGGTTGCCCCCTCGAGGGTTGGTTTGGGAGCAGAGAAGGAGACTAAGCCCCAACCAAGTTCCCTCTTAGACCAAGGCAAGGGGCTATATTTTTTCCATCATTTGCCTTGTCTGTGAAAAACAAAAAAAAATTTGAGAAAAGGATCAATTACCTTTCGGTTGAATAGGAAATTCTAAACACTGTATCATTTTTATTTTCACTTTTTTTCCTTCGAAAATATTGCACATAAGAAAGATAATTAAAACATCAATCATAGTTTGGGTACAATAAAAAAAAAATTGAAAATAATTTCCCTGGTGAGCACTAATACACTATCCTCTAATTGCATCAACCCTAATGCGTCATTTAATTTATTCCATTGTTGCACCTGTTTGGTGCTTCCCATGCTTTTGATTTGCCAGCTATAATGGTTGGTTGGGGGTGTTGCATTTATATAGTCTTTCACCTCATAATGTTTATTTGTTGTGTTTACAAGTTGGGAATCGAATTTGGGAAACAATTAATAAACAATGTTGGATGTATAAACCTTGCTAAACACCCAAATGGCCCCCACCATGGAGCTGCTCTTCGATTAATTTAGTGTCAGCGTTTGATACGTAGTGAGGGTAGGCTTGAAAGGTAAATATGCAAGCTAATCAATTAGACCATGCACTTAGGATGTTAAAACACATCATAGGATATTTCCTAGTTTCAAAAGATTTTTATGGTAGACTTACAGCTCACTGAACAAAAGGCCAATTTAACGTTTGAAGTTGTATAGGAGTTGCTCAACACTCAAGGCCATTCAAAGAGGTAGCATTAAGTGTAGGTAAAAATTACCAATGCTCTTAGGAAACAAACAATTGGTCTGCTAATGAGCTGATGCAACACCCACCAAAGAAACCAGGTTGTTCAAACTTCAAAGTTTCAGATTTTCTTAAAAAGAATTTGAGATGCCCTTCACACCTAATTAATAGAACTAAGAATAGATGTCCCACAAGCCATGGTTCCAATTAATGTTGGCAGGATATTGGTCTTCCATTTTCTACAATGGATCCCTATATTACGGGCTACACTATTTCAGACCCATTACAAACCCTATAGCCTTTGAGTATAGAAAACAATATGATTTGAGACGCCCTTTCACGCACTAGTTGCAAAGCATTATCTTAATATATTCACCCAGTATCAATTGAATGGGGGTATTGCAAGAAAAGTTTTCTACTTCCTGCCCGGTTATGAACATGCGTTCCACATCCAATTTAGTTGATTGAACAAAAGGGGAAAAATGAACACATTCAATAAAAATAAGACCAAATTTATATGTCATTGATGTACACAGAAATCTCTGTACACCAATGTACACTCCATGAGTGAATACTGTGCACACAGAACTGCAAACCTCTGGCGTTGATTTTAAGAGGACGGGCTAGAACCCCTAAAGTAAGCCCTGAACAGGGAAAATTCTGACTATGTACCAGGGAAGATGTGGCCCAATCGAGCCCGTGTTGCGTACCATGGACTTTAATGAAAATTGGTGGTAAACTGCCAGGGCCCAGGGATGGCCAATGCTTGCTCTGTAGCCTTTGCAACTGACCTCCTTTCTCTGACAAATGTCAACTAATATTTTAGTTTCAGACAATCACTCACTGGCAAACATGAGTGCATTCCATCAGATGTACCTGATCTGATGAACTGTAGCAGAAAGAATACAGGTCCCAGTTATGTGCCGTTCACATTCAGGAAGTTAGTGAAGTGTTAGAGATGATTGTAAGTGGTTTACCAGCACTTGGAAATGAGCCCATTTGGAGCCCAGTATGAAATCTATAAATGAATAATCTCTTTAAAACTATTTTTGAGTGCAATTTTGCACCAGTTCGCCAGCAAAAAAGAAAGGCCGATCCTGAACTGGAGAACTTAAACCCTGTAGCCCTATAGCTTCTTGTAAGGTGTCATCCAAATAGTATACCATGATATCCTACTTGGATGAAATCCAAGTCATCTGACTAGATTATTAAAATTTTACAATTCAAGGCCAAGTGGGTCAATTTTTATCAATTTATTTAAAAATCAAGAACCAGTTGGTAGGTTATCAATAACTCCATTGATAACTGAGTGTTTCATCAAAACTAGCCAATGGCCAGTGTTGTGTGAGTAACTTGGAAGAAAGTAGGAAAAAAAAGAGAAACCCCAAACTCCCCTACCTTTACAAACAATTGAACCTCCCTGCCCATGGCACTCAAGAAACAACCTTTTGAAAAGTCCCTTCCCCCCTCTCAAAAACAACTCTTCCATCCCCCTTACCAAAGGCAAACAAAAAGAGAAATATCCCATGTCACTCCAGAAATCACTATTTTGGAAAGGGGATGAGGAAAATTGTTTTGGAGAGAGGGCACCTTCCTTTGGAAGGAAAGAAATTAAACACCTAATATTTCTCCTCCCTCTTCTTAAATTTTGACTTATAACATTATCCCATCCCACTTCACCCAACCCCATTCAACTTTAAACAGGAAAAAACTTAGACCTAGAGCTGTAACCTTATTCATTCTCCAAAGGTTGATATTTTGTGCGCTTTTATGTTGATCCGGACAATGGTTCATTATTATTAACACACATCCAACACAATACAAAAATATTTTGAATGGTATGACACATCCAAATCAAAATATGACTCACATGTAATAATATAAGAATCCAAACCCAAAAAGCACAATGCAAATCACACAAATTCAATGCTAAAAAAACTTGCATAAACATAGAAAACAAGTAACAACTAAGTATGTGCGTTTTGAAACCTCAAAATACTAAAAGTGATTTGAAATCACATAACTTGAAATTATGTTCCAGACATTAAATATTTAATATTGTGTTCACACTAGAACAAGTTTCAAGCTTACTTCACCCAATTTTTTTATAATATTTAGGATGTAAACATGTAACCAACCAAAAGAAACATTTACAAATAGTCATGCGCTCTTATGTCATCACATACAACCATCATTGTCAACATAATAAAAAAATAGCTTGAATAATACAACACATCCAAATCGCCCCCTTATTCAAGGTTCAAGTCCTCCTAAGCCATATAGCAATGCAATAAACATTATATCAAAATCCACCATGAATGAAAATTCTAGTTCTAAGGTGAAAAGACCAATAGGCTCGATACAAATATGAGCCCCATCATTAATTGCCTATGTGCATTCCTTCCATTCTTCAACCAAATGTGAATTGTCTTAGAAAATAACTTAGATTACTTCCTAGTATCTAACTACATGAATAGGCATTTAGGACTATCATGTGCACTATGGGCAAAAACATTTTTTTATTAACATTTCTTCCAATGGCAACTGAAACATCCCAAATGCCAACCTCTAGAACATTGATTACTAATCAACATAATAGCAACTATCCTAAATTGCTTACACAACATACAAAAAAATCATTTAAGGCCAACCACCAAGGATAGGTCATTTTGGCCATCCACATTAGGAAAATGATATGATGCACAATTATGCTAGTGATCCTTCCATGTCTCACAATCTTGAACTTTGAACAATAGCACACTAAAAGGTAACACCTTGCACACATTCAAAATGACACATCCCATAGTCACATCCAATGTAATTGATGTTGTTTACTTCAAATGAACATAATCCCTAGGCTCAAATCTACACATTCTAGGCCAATAACCACCTCATTGAATAATGGCATACCAAAGTGTATATGAATGTTCAACAAATGCTAAATTTTCCATGGTCATTGGCATTACATCTTGGAACAACGCTATTCATTGTTCACATGCCTCAAGCCACATGTTTGGATCACCCAAATTCATTGTACTACCATAACATTGCGTTGATTAAAACTAGTAGCTTGAACTCATGGCCAAACAATAGGATATATGGTGAAAATGATGCAAGAAACGCCTACCAACTGAACCTATACCCCATACCTAACCATGATAGTTGTAGTTCTCAATCTTTAATTTGGCCCTTTTGGTGCCCATATTTTTGCAAAGTTCCTCACTTAACGATTTGCACCATTTTTTCAACTAACTTGTATGTTTTGAGGTGATCTCATGAAGTCATGTGATGATCAATTAAGGCTTATTCATGCAATTTTTGAAAATTTTCATGGAACTCCATACTTTGATTAAGTGAATATTTCAACTAGAATGCCAAACCTATTGAACACCTTATCCATAAATGCATATGTTTCTCCTTCAATACTATGATTTAATAATGGCACCAACACCAACCATTTAAACAAATGTGCAATCATAACCAAAACATACCAATTATATTGTATTGCTAAACTTAGCGGGCTAGCAAAATCCAGATTCCATAAATACCTTAGCCCCATCATGGGCAATATATGGTTGTCAATGAAATGTAGGTGCATTGATTGATACCTAAACTCAATCACACACCATACACCATGAAACACATTATTGAACATGTAGTTGCATCCTCCATCATGAATATTGTGTCTAAAACAAACTATAGGTTCATTGAACCCCAAAATGGCCCAACTATTAATGAGCATGCCACACAAGGCCTTCATGTTACTATGGGCAAAACACAACATACATTTGTCCATTTGGCCACACCCGTAGGAGGGAATTTCTTTCCCATTTGACTCACTTAACCTTCTATACAACTTGGTCATGTTCTTTGGATGTCATTACATGTGTACAATAAATAATGAAAGATTTACCATACCCTTACCTTAAGAACATAATAGATGTTCATTGCTTACTTGTACCCAAATTACTCAAATTGAAATTTTTTGCAAAACCTACATATTATTGTTGGGGGATTCTTTGAATTTAAAAAACCATCAATTTGACTATTTCAAAAATCGTAAGCAATCAACAATTTCAAGAAAGAATTGAAAAAGATTCAGTGATTTTCTAGACAATTTTTTGACTTTTTCATATTTTTAAGGACGAAGATTATATAACAAACCTATTGTTTTGAATTTTTTACAACTCCCATGTAAGTGGATATATATCCAAGTTATAATTGGTGTGTATCTATTACTCGTTTCAAGAATGGCCAAACACTATTATGTACCTTTACATGGTTCGGAAAAAAAATTAATCCTATATACCTTTACCCTATTGATATATTTCAGATTGTTTATATTTACATTTACCCTAACTAATTTATTTAAATCAATATATTTGCCTTACACTAGTTCTTCGTTCTTAGCAACATTGGTGCAATATTGAGCTTTGAACATACTAATTAATCCCAACATGGAGGGTCTTTTTTTCCACACCAAGTTGGTACTCCTATTATGTACTTTAAAAAAATTCCAGACCAATTTGAACCCATATTAACTTTATAGGATATTTCAACCTTTTGTTGGTGTTCTATGTCATCAAATGTATTCCTATTGCAAGAACCTTGTAGCCAATATAATACTTGGTGATGCACATATTGTTTATTTTCTCAATCACATTTGTTGCCATTATAATCACTTTGCAAACAATTACAAATGACAACTCACCATCATAACCACATTTCAATCGAGAAAGTTGCCAAATCACCTCCACTTCACACTAATATTTTGCCACCCTTGCTAATTGAAGCTTGATTTGTGGAGCCACATTAACTACTTACAATTGAAAAAAAATTGGTTGAAAATGGCATTAAACACCAAAAAAACTACTTGAATGATTGGTGAATTACAATGTTTGGTTTAGGGTGTTGCATTTATATTGTTTTTCACCTTATATTATCCATGTTTTCATGTTTACAAGTGAAGAACTAGGATTGGGAAACAATTAATACACAATGTTAGATGTGATAAACATTGTTAGAGGCCCAAATGGCATCCATTGCCAAGTTGTTCTTAAAGTATGCTTCCAAGACCTACATTTCCAAAAACTCAAACTAATGTTTTTTTTCCATTTTCTATTCGACAAAAGCAGCAAAACTTGGCTTCTTGCCCCCCCACCCCCCCAATTGTGTTTCAAAAATATATAAAAACTTGGAAAATTCACCACAATTCACAACAAATCATGTATCCAAATAAAAACCAAAGAAACGTAAATTTCAATAAAATCCAAATTGATTTCCTCTTTAATTCTGATACATGTAAACATGGATCAAAATGAATTCCAAAAATAAGCACCGATAAGTTCTTTAGGTAAATAATTTCAAAGTCCCAAGCTTAAAAATAAACATGATTTTTCTACCTTTAACACCTAGTTTGTAATTAGATGTTCATGTCGAGAAGGTCAATCAAATAGTTACTCATTACTAGAGCTGGAATCGATAAAAGAAATATTCAAACTTCTTTGATTTAATAAATGTCTGCATTGTCAAGTAGTCTTATTTCCTTCAAATGATATATTCCCTTACGTATGCTTAAATACCCTTAAAGTATATTGGAAAAAAAATGACACAAGCATTTCAAAAAATGAAATACCCATGTTTGTAACGGATTTGTTTTCATAATGCCTCATAAGATTTTACATTATGTCAATGTACCTCCAAATACATTAAGAAAAACCTTTCAAAGGTGTAATTTTGTAAACATGTACCAAAACAATTGAAAGCATTGCTTAAGGTTTTCTATTTAAGATTTAAAAAAAAAGAAAACTACAAATGGAGTTGTTTTTATATGATATTATTATAACATATTGATATACATAACATAAAATTTGAAATCAGTTTAATGAATTATAATACCCAAAATGAATTTTTAAATAATTGTAACCATTGCGGTGAAGTCATAGTCAAAGGAGCTGGGGTTACCAAGGTAAAAGTCTTTTTCCAAGGATTGCACATGACATGTGTGATTTTTGCATTGGTTTATAACTTAAAATTTTGTGTTTTGGATACCCCATTTAACACTATATTTTAGATATAAGTACATTTTTATTTTGATTTTATATCATGTATATTATGCATTCATGCCCTTTATCACATATATATGAATATCTTTTGTTAAATTCATATTTTGAAAATCCATAATTTTCAAGGTCAAAAACATTTTTGAGCCAAATGTGCTCAAAGGGTTATAAAAACAATTTTCATCAATGTCATTAGCCAGTACTTCATTAATAGTCCCAAAAATTTAAAAACTATACCTTGTTTAACCACTTGTTTCACTACCTATTCTTCCAACTATAAAATCTGTAAACTATTGGTTGATTATCAACTTACTAACCTATCTACAAACCTAGTGTAGTGTTCCCTATCACTTTATGTAACCAGTTAGGTTAGTGGCATAGGTTAGGTTCATATAACAAAGGTAATTAGATCACATGTTAAATATAACAACTTGCTTAAACCTATAACATGTTAAATCACTTGTTACTAAATCTAGGTAACACCAATTTTCAAAAGGAATGGTGCACATTTAGTAGAAAAAAGGACGTTTGAAAAAAACAAAAATTGTCGACTCTCGAGGTTTGAATGCTTTGAACATGTAAAAATATTTAAATTTTTTTTCAAGCTTTGAACATGTAAACTTTGCAATTAATGGAAAATATTCCAAAATAAATTATAACAATTCAAACTATTATGTTTCCCTTGTGATTTTTCAAACATACAAAAATGCAATTTTAAGGAATGTCCATTCACTTGGGTGGCTCTTTTGACTATAATTTTACCCATTGGCTTTATAATTTCAAAATACTCGTACTTAGTTTTTTTGAAATTTTTTAAAATATAATTATATATATAGTAATATAAATAATTTTTTTTGTAAAAAAAAACTTTAAAGAATATTTTTAGAAAAGATGTTGAAAACATTCTTTAAAAAACAGTGGCATAAGGGGGTGGGTGTGGCTCATGATTGAGTGATTACACCTTAAGATTTATATGAATATATGGTTTTTCAGCCAAATTGAACATCCTATGTTAGTTAATAGGCCAACTATCTAGCTACTATCTAAGATAAATAGGTAGCCTAGGTGTACCTATTTATGTACCTAAGCCTACCTACATAGTTGCTTAATTACTACTTAAACTAGGCAGGTATACCTAAGTAGGTAACTGGCCAAGGCCTATTTATTTACCCAAGTGTACTAACATACCTACCTAATTATTAAGTAAATAGCTTAAATGTACATACCTAATTATTACTTAGGCGAGGTAGGTACACATAAATAAGTAGATAAGATAAATAGCTAGGCTATCTACCTACCTACCAATTGACCTCCAAGCTATGTACTAATTATCTAACTTTTTTATTTACCTACATACAATTAAAAATCTGATAAAAGTTGTGACCTTTTAAAGATGTTGTCCATTGGTAAGGACTTGAATTATCATTATGAAAATGAAAAGTTCAATTCCTTATACTTGTAATCATGTGCATGCCTAAAATATTAGGGTAAGTACATTAAACCAAGATAGATAAATAGGTTAAGTTAAGTAAGTTAGGTCAGGCTTACCACCTACCCACCTACTTTTTACAATTTATCTTAACCTATTTCATGTCAATCTATTTATATATATAATTAATAATTTAAAAAATTGATTCACCACACTTCATAGCAAATCATGTACCCAAAAAAAACCTAGAGAAACACAAATTTCAATAAAATCTAAATTGATTTCCTCTTTAATCCTAATACATGTAAGCATTGATCAAAATGAATTCCAAATAGAAGAACCCATCAGTTTTTTAGGTAAAAAATTTCAAAGTCCCAAGCTTAAAAATCAACATGATTTTTCTACCCTTAACACCTAGTAGGTACGCTTAAATACCCTTAAGGTATATTGCAGAAAAAACATGACACAAGCATTTCAAAAAATGAAATGCCCATGTTTTAAACAATTTTTTTTATAATGCTTCATAAGATTTTACATCATGTAAATGTACCTCCAAGTACATTAAGAAAAACCTTTCAAGGGTGTAAGTTTGTAAACATGTACCAAAACAATTGAAACCATTGCTTAAGGTTTTCCATTTAAGATTTCAAAAAAAGGAAAACTACAAATGGAATTGTTTTTATATGATGTTATTATTAACATATTGATATACATAACAAAAAAATTTGAAATTAATCAAATGAATCATAATAGCCAAAATGAATTTTTAAATAATTGTAACCATTAGGGTGAAGTCACAGTCAAAAGAGCTAGGGGCACAAAGGTAAAAGTCTATTTCCAAGAATTACACATGACACATGACATCTTTTCTTTGGTTTATAACTTAAAATTTTGTATTTTGGATGCCCTATTTAACACTACATTATAGGTATAAATACATTTTGATTAAAATTTGATTTTATATCATGTATATTATACATTCATGCCCTCTATCACATATATATGAATAATTTTTGTTAAGCTCACATTTTCAAAATCCATAATTTTCAAGGTCAAAAACATTTTTGAACCAAATGTACCTAAAAGGCTATAAAAAAAAATTCATGAATTCAAGTCCTTTTGCCCTTCTAATCATTGATGTTAAAATCCTCTCCAATTGTTAATGAGTTTTTTTATTCCCATTAAATTTTCAACTTTTAAATTTTTTAGCAATAGGTTCCTCAACAACAACAAATACATTAACATTACAAATTATAAATCTATTTACAACTCCTAAACTAACATGTATTCAAATTGCACATAATTTTAAAAAAATATTGTTGAAATAAAAATGTTTTCATGTTTCAAATGAAAGAAAACCACAAAATCAAAGTAACATCTAAAAAGTCTTCGTGAATAGGTTTATCCTCTTAATCTTTATACTAATTAATTCAAAATTTAAATAATCATAACAAACCATTTAAAAAGTCATTAACTAGTACTTCATTAATAGTCCCAAAATTTTAAAAACTACACCTTGCTTAACCACTTGTTTCACTACCTTTTCTTTCAACTATTGATTCTACAAACTACTAATTGACTATCAACCTACCAACCTATCTACTAACATAGTGTAATGTTCCCTATCACTTTATGTAACCAGTTAAGTTAGTGTCATAGGTTAGGTTAATATAATAGGCTAGTTAGATCACTTGTTAAATATAACAACTTGCTTAAACCTATAACTTGTTAAATCACTTGTTACTAAATCAAAGTAACACCAATTTTCAAAAAGAATGGTGCACATTTGCTAGAAAAAAAGGACATTTGAAAAAAACAGAAATTGTCCAATCTTGAGTTTTAAATGCTTTGAACATATAAACTTTGCAATTAATGGAAAATATTCCAAAAGAAATTATGACAATCCAAACTATTATGTTTCCCTTGTGATTTTTCAAACATACAAAATTGCAAATTTAAGGAATGTCCATTCACTCGGGTAGCTCCTTTGACTGTGATTTTACCCATTGGTTTTACAATCTAAAAAGACTCATACTTAGTTTTTTGGCAAATTTTTTATATAATTTTTAATATAACAATAATTTTTTTTTTAAATTTATTTTTTTATAAAAAAATTAAAGATGTTCAAAGCATTCTTTAAAAAACAGTGGCATAAGAGGGTGGGTGTGGTTCATGATTGAGTGCTTACACCTTAAGACTTACACAAATATATCAGTTCATTTTAAAAGGAACCTTACATTTGATACATTATTGTAATTCATGGTTTTCTAAGTTGTCAAAGTTAATTACATTATCCACCTTCACTAAAGGAACATGCCCATTTTGACTAAAAGCCCATGGTTTAAATGACATGTGTAATTCTTGATAGTTAATTTGACTAAAATGATTTAATATTTAATTATCTATCAAAATTAAACATTCAATCCAATTGAACACAAACTTGACCATCTTGGTAAAATGGCCAATGGGTTGTAATCAAATGGCACATTTAATCAAGTTGGATAAAATAAGATGACATGTTTTGTTAAAATGACCAATGGTTTTCAAGCAAATTGAACATCCTATGCTAGTTAATAGGCCAACTATCTAGCTACTATCTAACGTAAATAGGTAGCCTAGGTCTACATATTTATGTACCTAAGCCTACCTACATAGTTACCTAATTACGACTTAAACTAGGCAAGTATACCTAAGTAGGTAAGAGGCCAAGGCCTATTTATTTACCCAAGTGTACTAACCTACTGACCTAATTATGAAGTAAGTAGCCTAAATGTACATACCTAGTTATTACTTAAGCTAAGTATGTAAACATAAATAGGTAGATAAAGTAAATAGCTAGGCTATCTAGCTACCTACCAATTGACCTCCAAGCTATGTACTAATTACCTAACTTTTTTGCTTATCTACAAAGAATTAAAGACAAAAGTTATGACCTTTTAAAAGTATAGTCCATTGGTAAGGACTTGATTTATAATTATGAAAATGAGGAGTACAATTCCTTATGCTTGTAACCATGTGCATGCCTAAAGAACTTGAACAAGTACGTTAAACCAAGATAGATAGTTAGGTTAAGTAGGTTAGGATAGGCTTACCACCTACCCACCTACTTTTTTACAATTTATTTTCACTTATTTATTATCAATCTATTTATATATAATTAATAATCTAAAAAAATGATTCAAATTTCATTTAAAAGTCAACTACCCAAATGGTGCACTATCAATTAATCAAAATGACGAATGAAATAACCTCACTTTACCAATCAAAAAAACAACCCCAATCACAATGGTGAATTCAAATCAGGCTTTTTTCTCTTTTTTTTTGGGGGTAAGTAACGCTTTTTAAAACACACTTACCTCAGTTCTTACCTTGGTGAAGGTGGCTTTGTCAGGGGTTCCTATTGTGGACCTTGAGCTCCACCGTTGGGTGCCACAACACGAACCCCTGACCAGGGTGCCTTGTGCCTTCCCCTATACATAATATATTATTCATGTGCTTTTTATTGGCACATTGTGACCAGTTAAGTGTAATGGTCTACCACCATTACTAGACGATGGTGGTACACAATTACACTACAATATGCGGGTGTTTCTGAAGCAAAATCACCATATGGCTAGAGGGCCTTTTCTTTAGCTAAACTCACTAAAAATCCATACTTAGTATGATTTTTATTAATTTGTTCATTGTGCATTTTAAGTTCAGAATTTAATGTTGCATGAGTCTCTTTGATTTGCCCATGGCAGACAATTGAGCAAACTTTGGAAACTCCCTCAATATATAAGTATTCACTTCAAACATATAACTCCAACGTTTGCCCCCAGTTCCAAAAGGATGAAGTTCGAGAAAAGCCAAAAGGCTGGGGGCACACAGGCCAATCAAAAAGGATGAAGTTGGGCAAAACATATAGGATAAAGTGAGGTCCGACTTAAAACACGTTGGGGAACCCATTGCGACCTTGATGAGAACAAAGTGAAAACTTGATGGAAACAACAAAAATTCACAAAACCCTACACTTCCTAAGTAGCCTGTGCACTGATCCCCAGTTGGAAAAATACTGGGTCTAAGCGGTATGGGGTGCCGTGGAGAAAATGGGTGAAGTACCAGGTCCCAGGGCTGAAGGACGTGCAAGGCAAGTTGCTTGCCCTCTGAAACTGACCTCGTCCTTCCTCTGACAAACTCTAATTATTATATTAGTTCAGACAATCACTCATTCACACACACTAAGTAGATTAGGACACTCATGTCCTGAATTGTAGCAGAGGGGGACAGTTCATTACCATGCACATTAATGAAGTTGGTGAAGTGGGACACAAGGGTAGTTGCACTCAAAAGGTGCTCTTCTTTTCGGGAGCGTGTTGGATGTTTTGAAGTTTTTTGGTTCTGACTTTGTTCCCATAAAAGTTCCCAATGGGTTCCAAACATACTCCAAAAATAATTGGCATCTGGGTGGGTAGGTATTATTTCTTTTTTTAAAGGTTGCTCCCAAATTGAATGGTATTAGTGCAAGGTGGTTAATTTTCAACACGGAGACGTATGCAATTTCCATGAATTTTAATGAAAATTGGTGGTAAACTGCCACGGCCCAGGGATGGGCAACGCTAGCTGTGTAGCGTTTTGGTCCCAAATTGAATGGTTTTCCTGCTAGGTGGTCAGTTTTCAACTGGTTGTACAACACGGAGACGTATGGAATTTCCATGGACTTTAATGAAATTTGGTCGTAAACTGCCACGGCCCAGGGGTGGGCAACGCTAGCTGTGTAGCCTTTTGCTCCCACATTGAATGGTATTAGTGCAAGGTGGTCAGTTTGCTGGTTGTACAACAGTGAGACGGATGGAATTTCCATGGACTTTAATGACAATTGGTGGTAAACTGCCACGGCCCAGTGATGGGCAACGCTAGCTGTGTAGCCTTTGCAATGAACCTCCTTTCTCTGACAAATGATAAATAAGGCCCACTTTAGACGAGGGTCCAGGGTCCAGTTCCTAGGAACCAATTTGGACTGATTGAAGCAAATTGAATCCTCGAGTTGGACTGTATCTTGGTCCCTAGCCTGATTCTTGTTTCTCCAAATCAGATATGATTAAATTGTATCAGCAACAATGCAGGTACATCCTAGTTATGTACTGTGCACATTCAGGAAGTTGGTGATGTGTGTGAGGCGATTGCAAGTGGTTTACCAGCACTTGGAAATGAGCCGGTTTGCAGTCCTGTACGAAAACCCAGATCCTTCTCAGTGTCGAGGGGTTGGTAGGATCTAGGATCCTCACCAGCCTTTTTTTTTTCCTCATTTTGGTGATGGAGCACTAGTGGCCATCATCCGAAATAGTATTTGGCATCATCGGTAGAAACTGACTTTTTAGCGAAAATTTCAAGAATCTACAAAACAATATTATTTTCTTTTAACTTTTTTGGGTGCAATTTTGCACCAGTTCGCTAGAAAAGAAAAAATGGCTAATCGGAAACCATGTAGCCCTATGGGTTTTTATTTAGACCCAAATTGCAACTGGACCTTGAAAATAGTGCAGGCAAGTTGGTAGCCATGGATAACTCTTTTTGGAAATGTTGCAATTGAGTTGTATTTATTTGTGTGGTGGTCATAATAAGTGTTGGCCACTTGTTTTTTTTGGTAATAACTGGCTGGTTAGGTTGCTAAGAAATTCACAAATATAGTCTCATCAATTCTCAATTTCATAAGTGAATACACTCCATTATCAATTTTATCCAGTTATTTTTGTGTAATAACTTTTAATTAAGCATAAAAGTCAGTTCTCAAATATGCAGTTGAGAATTACCAATTATATTGTCAGTTGTGAGCTGATATAGAGTTTTTAAAACTATGTTTTTTGTTTTCTATGATAAGCATGTCTAATATTTTTAGACTGATATCTTACTTGAATGATAACCAAATCATCTGGATAGATTATTAAAATTTAAAAATTCAATGCTAAGTGGGTCAATTATCTATCAATTTTTAAAAAAATCAAGAACCAGCTGGTAGGTTATCAAT
>Ga0209208_10006654_pt1 | contig 15903 bp, 11 predicted proteins | sample S1TSphfallax_3_FD_187694 | JGI IMG/M metagenome (GOLD analysis project Ga0209208, IMG submission 187694) | Host-associated microbial communities from peat moss isolated from Minnesota, USA - S1T2_Fd - Sphagnum fallax MG (SPAdes) (version 2) | ecosystem: Host-associated > Plants > Peat moss >...
GGGGACAACATCAAAAAATAATTTTTTTAAAGAAAATTTTCTGAGCCAAATTTAAAGTATATATTGTTATTTTTTACAATAAAATATTATAAATAACCATAATATTGAAAGATTTAAAAAAGTTTCCAACTACACAACTTGTCTATAACCAAATGTGGCAATCTTCTTATGGATGATTACCATTTCAACAACATTGTAAAAATAAATGAATAAAATTTATACCAAATCATATTGAAAAAAATAAAAAAATTCAATTCTTCAAAACATGGACATATTTTATGTAATTAAAAAAATTAAATGAACAAAATTTTTAATACACATTGAATTTTCAAATATTTTAAGTCAATTTAAACAAAAACATATTTGTTGATTTTTTCAAGAATTTTTATAAATTATGTATGTTAAAATTTGAATTTCCTAAAAAAATTCATGCCAAACATGATAAAGTTAAATGTTTTCATTTTTATTCATAAAGTGGTAAAACGGTTTGGTGGTTAAAACCTTAGTGTGTTTCCATGAGGTCTTGGGGTTCAATCATTGATGGATGCATGCATATATATCTTTTACAAATGTGATTTACAAACATATACATCATGGTGAATACACAAACATGGAAATCATGCTTAAATGGTGTCCAAAAAAATTGTTGACAAAATTGAAGGGGGAAAAAGACTTAATTTCTTTCACAACATGTAAATTTGTTCATGGCGTGTCATGACAAAAATGTAATCTATGATTCCACAATCCAAAAAAAAAACCAAAAAAATGAAGGAAAAGAAAATGATGACTAAAAAAAACACATTTAGAATTTTTTTTAAAAATGATTTTCTCACAATGTTTTTATAACATGTTAATAACCAATTTTTTTTTTTCAAATTTCATGACATGTTGATAAAACAAATGTTTACAAAATGGCCTTAAGGATTTTAAATTTTAGGATTTGAAAAATTGCCATAATGTGACAATGAGAATGATGGGTAGAGTAGCCATTTTGTTGACTAATGGTTTTGATCATGTGTTGCCCACAATAGCCAACCCCTTTCATTAGATACTAGAAATATGATTTACAATGGGTCTCCATTGTCATTCCATTCTTTTCAATTTGGCCCCCATAATTGGTATTGATGAAAGTTCAAGAACAAGGTTTGCCATTAGTACACTACACAAAAAATGGTATTCTATGGTTAGTATTATATGACTATAAGTGGCATAAGTGATTAAAATTGACATAAACAACTAGTTTGATTTTATTACAAATGGCATAAATGATTAGTCTAATAAAGAAGGACAAATCATAAAATGCCATTTTTGGTGTAGTAGTATCAATATGGGACTTTAGGGGTTTAATATTGTAGTAGGATAAGATTTTGTTTTTGTGTTTGGATAGATTTTGTTTTAAATGTTTATGTTGGGCAAGTTATAATGGCAATAGGTACAATGGAAAAGTTGCAATGGCATGAGATGCAATGAAGGAGCATTGCAAGGTAAAATTCTTTCGTTTATAAGGCAAGTTTCCAAAATTCATGAGTGTTTTTTGCAAAATCTTCTCCTTCCTACTTTTATTGCATTAGTTTGTGATGTTGTGTTCAAGATCAGATTTTTGTTGTTCACAAGTTTTTCAATGTTTGGATTGGTTCAATGGCAAGGTGTTGACATATTTTTATTTTTGAAGGGACACATGATTTTGGATTTCTTTTTAATTATAATCAACAATTATGAAATACATTTATGGGTTTTTAAATGTTAATGCTTTGGAGATTGGAATGTCATAAGTTGCAACAACATGAAGTTTTGATATGGAACTTGACATCACATTCACTACCTAGGTACTTCACCAATAACAATGTCCAATAATTTTTTCTTGTTTACATATCATAGTTTCCTTTCTTACTTTGATCCCATTTGTTTACAAATCTTAACTATTGTAAGTGTTTTATGTGTTCTTCAAAACCTAAGTTTTTTAATGTTGTGTGAATCTTGTGTGTTGTGTAACTTGAATCTTGTGTGAAATGTGAGTGTGTTGTGTCAAAACTTGAACATTTGTATCTCTTGTGCATACACAAACATTTTTTTTTCTCATGCATACTTAAGTCATTTTAAGGTTACATCTTTTGGTTATGGCAACCATTCAAGTTTTGATGAACTCTAATTTCCATTTTATTTTTTGAGTTTTCTATAACCATTAATACTTTTCATAACATTGCAAATCTCAATTCTACAAATGTAATAGAAATTATTTTATCACCCAATGTGATCATGAGTCTTTTTGGATTTATTTATGTGGGTAGTGCATTTTGAAAGGGAAAGGAGAAGGATTGTGAGTAAATTGTTCCATGCCTTTCTAGAAATCTTATAAAATATGTAGTTAATGAACTAAAAAAAAAAATTCAAAAAGTTAAAGTGAGAAATTAATAAGCTTTATTAAGATAGATGGGTTGTAAGGTTTATTTGGTTTGAACCTATATATGAAGGGATGGCAAGATGAAAATGGTGAATTGTGAGGTTGTTTGAAGATTGAGGGGAAAAATAAATTGTTGCAACCTTAGCTTTGGGCTCGCAACCAAGGCAAGGGCTTGCAAAGGGGCGGGCCAAAAGGGAAGCCCAAGAGTCACATTTCATGCTCTCGGGAGTGTAGGAGAATGTGAGGGAATGAACCCCCACACTCGCAAGTGAGCTCCCACTTTCGGAGTTGGAGTCCCAATGGACTTCCAAATTTTCAGAAACCAACTTCAAAGGTCTAAATTCATTGGATTAAAAATTCCCTTATATCATTGGAAAGTTCTTGGAATGTAAATAATTAAAATGGGCTTGCATGGCCCATTTGAGTGCCTAAAACACAAGTTATGGCCAAAAGAAGGGCCAACAGTCAAATTTTCAATTTGATTCTTAACCATTAAAAGTTAGGAGATTGCCTTTGATTTCCTTATGTGCAGGTGGTGTGCCATATACTGTTGGAAAGATCTCGACGAGGGTGACAACCCTGTTTTAAACTTCACTTCAATCATCTCGTCGAAGGGAGCAACTTTGTTTTAAACTTCATTTCAATTGAAGGTTTACATACAAAGTTATGTGCCTCTAAAGTTGCGAGAGTCTTAATTTTGGGAATTTCAACAATTTCGAGACTCCCATTTGGGAGTCCCGGGACAAAATGACATTTGGGTGTTGGTCCCGTGGCCAGACACAAAGAATATTATAAGGGGGAAGGTGGTGGCTCCCCCCAAGTCTAAGTCATGATGAATCTTGTTAATTTGTGTTTGCCCGTGGTTGGTTTGTGCACCAAAAGTGCTTCGACTCTGCACTAACCAATTTGTTGTTTGGTTTGTGCACGTCCCTATGAATAATTTGATCACTTGTCACTTGTTTTAATCCCATCCTAGATGACGCGCTCCCAAGTTCCTTGTTGGACCTAAGTTAGTCAAACAACAGAATTATTTGGAACTTGGGGCACGTTCCCAGCTCTCAACACTAAAAGGGGTAGAAGGGCGTGCTAAAGCTCCGGGATGGATTAGGAAGAGGGACAAGCTTTAGTTACTTATTCGAACTTGCATCAAACCAATCAACAAGTTGGTTAATTCACATTCTGGAGCACTCTTGGTGCTAGGACAAACCATTGGCAACCCTAGACTCACAAGACTCACCACAGCCCAGACTCGAGGGAAGCCACCACCTTCCCCCATATAGTATTCTCTGTGTCTCTCCACGGCACACATCCGAATGACTTTTTGTCCCGAGACTCCCAAGGAGGAGTCCCGAAATTGTCCTGGTTTAGACTCTCGGGGCTTTGCAAGTTCATAACTTTTTGCTCAAACCTCCAATTGGGATGAGGTTTGGAGTAAACTTGTAGCTCTCCTTGAGAGCTTTCTGACGGTGTGTCGCATTCGACCTGCACACATCAAGGTCGGGTCAATTCTTGACTTTTAGTGGTCGAGAGTCAATTTGACTTTCGGCCTTTCTTTTTGCCATAACTTGTGTTGTAGATGTCCAAATGGCTCGTGCGAGGCCATTTTCGACATCTACACTTTGATAGTTTTCCAATGATATAAAGAACGCATCAAGGCAAGGTGTTTTGACCCTTGCAATTGCACTCTGAAATTTTGGGACTCCTAAGTCCCCATTTCGAGAGTGTGAGTGTCATCCTCACACTCTTCCAAAAGTGGGGTTGCGACACTAGAGCTCCAACACGCCCCTTTACGCTTGAAATGCTGTGAGTCAGGGAGCGCGCCCCAACTCCTTCTCCTTTTGTTGTATCACTTTTGGACTTGAAGTTGAGTCCATTAAAAAGTTGGGGGTGTGTCATAAATTGTTAGTTCCAAAGTTTGATTTTTTCATTGAATATTCAAGTTTAGAGAATTGTAATGTTACGAAAAATGGAAGGGCTATTGATCCATATTATGTGAACATTAACAATGCACATGTGAAGAATGAAAAACTTTACTACGGATATAAGGATATGATATAAGAAAATGTCAATTTTCTAACATCCACATTGTTCAAGAACACTATACATTCTTATTGTTTTTGTTCCCTCCTTTTTCCTTATGCCCATGCTCTTATGTATGTCTCGTAAACAATGGAAAATTGGGAGCCACTCCCTTTTCAAGTGGTCTTCTTTTTTCGGATTTATCAAAGTGTTATTTATTTTGGCTGAATGTGTAGCTTGGTTTTTTTTTTGGTTGCAAGATTATGCTAGTCCTCCTTTAGTCTTTCATAAGTAGAAACTTGGTTTGATGAAGTTCAAATGCACATGTATGCTTTGAAATAGAAAAGAAATAAAGGATGAAAATTTTGTATAATGATTTAAGTGCCTTTCATTGTGCATGGTTATGAAACAAAGCAAACATAGATGGACAACTCTTCACATTCAATAGCCACAAAGTCTCTTATGCTGAAACATTTGACGCTACAATGTTACATTGCTTAGAATCCAATAGCCAGTCAAACATAAATATTGAAAAAAAAATTAACCACTTAACATACAACATTAAAAAAATTGTCACAAACAAGTTATGAACATACACAAATTATGATAATCAAACCTAATTTTTCTATAAAAATGTAATCAATTGGATCCACTTGCTCCCAAGAAGAAAACACCTTGATATTCAAGCACTCACAATTTATAGTGAGCCAACGAATCTACCTCACAAATTTATTAAAGAAAACACTGCTAGTAACTCCAATATGGAGATTAAACTTTTGGGTGATGATGTATATATATGCTTGGGTGATTTTGTATAGGGTTCCAACTGAGTTGGGGATGTCACAAATGACACTGATAGCAGAGGGCCCCAATGAACCAGCACCCACCAATGCACCATGAAGGATGGATGGTAAGTGGTCAGGAAACAGTTTTCTGTTGGGTTCCAGTTCCCTAGCCAACCATGGTGGTTAGCTCAGATGCTCTATTTTAACTACCTACCTACTAATGACCTGTAAAGCAGGTTGTTAGTAGGTAGGTAGTAAAAATAGGGCATCTGAGCTAACCACCATGGTTGGCTAGTAGTTACCTTTTTTTTTAACCTATCTACCTATGTATGAGACTTATTAAGAGACTTATTATCGACAGAATTGGTTACCGAGGTGAAACCAAATATTAACTCGGTTGAGGTTCATCCACAACTGAGTAATAAGAAGCGCATCCAGTGGATGATGCACTGGTGAGTGCTAGTTCACTGTGGCCCTTACGTAAGTGTGATATATATATATCCTTGGCTTTTTGTCCCAGGCTCCAGTAAAATGTCAGTATATGTCTAGTGTATACCCTACACGGTTGGGAATTTAGGATGATATACAATCTTGTACACCACTCAACAACTACACACAACACCCATTGTCCTTCCTTCGTTCCTTCCTGCAGCTTTTGTTACCATTGGGATTGCTGTTGCCTGCTTCATATTTGGTCTGCTCCATATGGTAGACACAAGACCGCCTTCTACAACAACCAGGGTTTTTTTTTTTTTTAATTTAAAATTTTGAATTTGAATTTTTACTAATAATTTTGAAATTATGGAAAATTGGGTTTTTTTTGCCCCCCACAAGAAGAAAATCTATTGGAATTTTTTTTTTTTTGAAATGAACAAACTCTCAAATTTTTTGTCCTAAGGAAAGAAAAATTTGTCAAAGGAAGACAACACTGACACTCACCTTTCCCCTCACAAAGTCTGATGAAGATAAAAAGACTATTGTGAAAAGTGCAACCATCCACTATGCTTTGAACCATTGTTGGAGAGTTTACAAAAGTGGCCTCAAGGAGTGTCAATAGTGATCTCATCAGTCTGGAAAGTGCACAATTGACTTCATGAAATCTGTAGTTGTAAGGGCCCACCCACTCTTCTTAAGGAGTGTAGGCCCAAGAACCCTCCTCCCTCCTCCTCGTCCTCCTAAGACCTCATGATTTACATGTGTTTATATCCATGATAACCTTCACCTCAAGTGCTATACCAAGGGTTAAAGCCCCATTGGCGTGGGGACATACTCAAAATAAGGGACCTAGGATGAGGCAATTGCTGAATCAAGTCCTGCATTTTGAGAATGTCCCCCACCCTGGTGAAGCTTTCTTTCCCTTGGAAATTTTTTCATTTCAAAATTTTTAATTCCAATAAAATTTCTGGTTTGTTTTGGAGGGCGAAAAAATTGGTCAAATGCTGATCTAGTAGCCTCAAATTTCTGGCAAAAATTCCTCTTTTTCTCAAAAAGAATTTGCCAAACCTCTCTCCCTTTTGTTGTTGGGTAGGCTACCATGTCGTCACAAAGTCTGTCTACTGGCTACAGTTTGAATGCTCCTGTACAAAAGTGTCGCCAGTTAAGGCGAAATCTGTGTAAATCTGTCTGGGGATGCTGGCCAGAGTACAAAAAAATGTTATTTAAGAAAGGACTGGTTCCAAGGACTTTGTCTTGAACTAGTTGTAGACTCAAATGCAGATTGAGGAATGATCTGATGATGGTTGGATATCTGACTACTCCCAGCTTTTTGGCTTTCAACTCCATCCTTTGGTATTTGATTTGTTCTGTCTTGAAAGTGCACACTATTCTTACAGGATTTCTGTCATTGTGCATTTACCCTTCTCCAATGCATCGATCATTTTGTGTAGGGATCATAAAGCTCGAGGCCATGGAATCTACCAGTATCAGACCTGGAGCCGAGAGCAGGCCCTTATTCCAGTAAAGCCTATGGCTGCAAGGCTTTATGAAGCATAAAGACTTGCAGCGATTTCTTTTTCTTTTTATCCTGTGATACCTGCCAGGAATCATGAAAGAGATGGGGGCATTTCAAAAAAATGGAGTGGGGCATTCATTCTCATGGTAGTTGAGGATTGTAATTGTAATTGTAAGGGCCCACACATGCCCATTTTTTGAAATGCCCCTCAAGCAGTGGAGGGAACAATATGCTGCGTAACATGCTCTCCAATTTCAACCAAAACATGAAGGTGGCCTTCAACATTTGTCTCCTATGTGAAACCTGCATTCTTCTTCTTCTTCTTCTTTTCCCAAGCACTTTGGTCCTCCCCAGTGCAGGGGTGCTTGCAATGAGTCCCAAAGACTGCATGCAGCTTCAAATATTTTGTCAATGACAAAACTGACCTTAATCTAAGGTATATATTTTTTGCAATGGGTGTTTTTATCTCTAATAAAGGTCGAAAAAAAACCAAGAAGGACCAAGTGATTGATTTCCTGGTAACTCTTTTTTGCACAGGGATTTTAGGGTATTCAATAAAGATCAAAAGATGTACATCTTCTTCTGCATGTTAATAATATGTGTTTTGGTTCAATTTGAACCATACTATGTATGATGTACTTTGTTCTTGCCCATCATTTTGAACTTGTCATAGAAAGGACCAATCTTTCTATGAACCCTTCCATCAGTGACCATGTGGGAAGGTGACTCACACGTCAGCTTGTACACATGACATTCATGAAATTAAAAAAAAACCATTGTCACCCATTTGAGCCAAAGAGACATTGAAGGGTAGTTTGCATTCACATGGGCAATGAGGATTCCCAGATTGTATGACTCATCCAGGAATAGGTCTGGGGAAGAAGGCATGCATTATGAATGAGAATTCAAGGGCTGTACAGTGAGGAAGGCTTATTCCCTTGGTCCTCATTAGCTTCCTCATGGACAGGGGGGAATGACGGCTACTACCCACCATGGTTAATCATACAGAGTGCCTCCAAAAGAAGCCTCCCTGAACATAACATGCATGCTGGACATTTCATGTTCGACATCTGTTGCTGAAACCGTTGAGCTGGTAGATGGCAAGCTCTGTCTTATATTACTAACATGCAGCTGCTCCACCAGATGTGCAAGTTGGCTATGATGATGCACTTACTACATTCGGTTCTGCCAGTGAAGCTCTCACTGGGCAAACCCAGTTAGGGTACAGCTGGTAAAATGGAACTCCCATGCTGCGTTTCTTTTTCATCTTTGCTACATTGAAATTTTGGCTAAATTTAACAAAACATAGTAAAACTATTCAATTTTACACTAGAAAAATAAATAAAATACCAATTTCTCTGTTTTAAAATTTCTTAATTTTTCCAGAAAAATAAACACTGCTCCCATGGCTAGTGGTTCTTTGGTGTTAAGAATAGAGGGGTCTACATCAGAAGCAGCACTTCTGCAGCCTTGGCAGCAGAATTATACTTGCCTGGTGAAGAACCTGGCAGGATACGCTGGCCATAGCTTGCCTGGTGAAGAACCTAGCAGGATCAGTTGTCCATAGCTTGTCCCTGGTGGGTCTTGAGGCCCTGCCTGCTCCTGCTTTTCTAGTGTTGCCTCATGGCATGTTAAGAGCAAAATAGAGTTCCTCCACAACGCCAAGGAACCACTTGGCAACTTTTTTTGTTCTTTCTCAAAGCAGGGGAAACAAAAAAGGTTTTTCAACTCTCTTTTTTGTGAAGTAAGTACCTGCCAGGTATCACCAAAAAAAACAATTAGAAATTTGTGACAGAGCTTTACATGCACTGTAAGGCCCTGGGGGAGAGGGAGGGTGTTGCCAGAACCAGGGCCTATGGGAGGCAGAATTGACAATTGTAACACCCTCCCCCAAGCTGGGGCATTCTGTACCCATTAGTGTTTTGTTTTCTTTGGCGAAATTTGGACTTGAAAAATATGATTTCTCAACCTGGCCCAAATTCGCCAGATTTCCATTTTTTTTTCTTTTCTTTTTTCAGATTGCCAGATTTTTATGATAAGTTCCGATATGTAGTCAAGAATATACAAGGATCCTTTTCTTTTTTTCCCTACTTTCATATTTTTTCTGTAGCCAAATCTGGTTAAATCATCTTATGGATGATCGCCACTTCAGCTACATCACAAAATTGAAAAAAAAAAACCCCCTGATAGGCTACTACCCATGTAAAAGCAGAGATCTAGAGCTGGAATTGATGAATCTTCCTCTCAAATTCTGCCTCTGAATGAGACACTAAGGGAGCTTGGACAGGTGTCCTGCTCTTCAGTGAAGGAAACACTAGTGGCAGGTACCAGGCAGCGTATGAGACCCTCCCCCAAAAAAGAGTGGTTCAAACTTCAAACTATTGGGCATCAGAAAACCAAACACAAATATCTCAACTGCATCATGCAATTCCCTATGTCATTCACATTGGCCACACCCAATGAGGGGGGCTTACGTGAGAACATGCAGAAAGCATGGGATATGTAACCCAAAGCTGTTTAAATCAGCTATTGGTCCTTATTGCAAGCAGTACAAATGTACTACTGCCTGACTAACAATCGCAAAACGCTCATAATAACACGGTTCCAAAGTGTGTTTCGGCATCATCCATCTTTTCTTAGAAAAAGATTAGGTCAAGGGCAGAAAAAGAAGCAGGCAGTACTTTTGTACTGCCTACAATAAGGACCCATACATACCTCAAGAACACCACACCTCATTTGACGTCTTCCATAAGAAACACTAAATCAACCAGACGGTACAAATGAAGCATGTGCTAACAAAGTCAATTGCAAAGTACAAGTTGATTTTGTACCTCCTGGTTCAGGGTATTATTTCCACATGCTTTTAGCAGGGGACTGCCTGTGGTTCCAGTGTTTCTTTTTCAATTTTGTGATGTGATAGAAATTCGATTTTATGATGTATTGTAATTTGTTGAAGTTCCCATCAATGTTCATAAGAAGATATCTAATCAAATTTGGCTATCAACCAGACATGAAACGAAAAGATTTTCAAGCATTCTTCTTTTGTTGTTGGCTACCTACTGGAGCCTATTGTAGGAATTTTTGGTCATGTTTTGATCAAAATCTGGCTATTGAAGATTCCAAAAACCACTTTTAATTCCACAATTTCCAGGCTATTAAATTGCACCAACTAAACTCTGGAGTTTTTGGCAATGACATGAAAAAGCTTCATCTTCTGAAATCACACTAAAGAGACTCTAACTTCATCTACTGAAACAGGTCGTTGCCTAATGTCTTTGCCTAAGCATGTAACTGCATTTCAATGGTGCATGAAGACAGCAACAGAACTGACTCTCTAAGAGAACTAGTCATTCCTTCCAAACCAGCAACAGTGCAAATAGGAAAATGCTGCTGAAAATGTAGGGACAGATGAACTCTGCAGTGAACATTCCATAGTCTCTCCCTGAGAGGCAGAAGCAAAAACAAAGGCAAGAAGTAAAATGGCACATGTGGTCATGCTGTTGTGTCACGATGAGATCCTCCTGTAAAAGTGCTGCTGTAGTCATACAAGTACTAGAAAAATCAAGCCAGTGCATGGCAGCTTGACTAGAATTTACTAAAATAATTATTATTATTTCATAAACCTGTAGAATAGATCACCTACACATTCACATTCTGTGCATAATAGCATGTGTGCTTTGGATTTATAGACAAACCTCCAGCAAGGATTTGAAACTCTTTAGCACAGCTGAATACAGTGACTGCACAGCATATATAAGATCTCTGACCACCCTTGATGAGAAACTGCAACCCTCCAGCAAGAACAATGCGCTGTGATGCACAGAATGTGGGTTCGGGCTCCCCATTTGTCCACAGAATAGAATCACGCATTCTCCTGGAACCCAGAATTTCCATCTTGACAGGAAAAGCCTCATTTGATCTCTCTGGATCTTTGCTTGAGCTCCAAAGGAGCTTCGAGTTGTCAACTTCGCTACACACTCCGCTCATGGGGCTTAGATTATAAGATGCTTCTGGTAGTCAGGTTCTGTGGTAGACATACGCCCCTATACTTTTGCAAGATGTACTACCCAAGTCTTCTCAGTCGTGAAACCACATAAGCGCCCCTGAGCTTGGTCTAGTCCCTCTTCGGGAAATATGACACCGAGAGTTCGCTTCAAGGGGAACAAAGGCCCAGCTGCTAGTTTCAGCTAAATATTACGAATACTCTAACAAAAGTTAAATGCGGGATTGGATTAAGCTCACGAGGGATTCATCATTGCTCAAGCTATAGAGTAGTAGTAAGGGATCTGCAATATTGCTACATACCATACTGGGTTCGGTTACGTTTTGGAAGCATTCTTGAAGTTGATGATGAACAAAGATCAACGTCAGGAACCACAAATGCGTTACCGAAATCGGGCAAAGCATGTTGTGCTGCAGCTTCCTGCTTATTAATTGCTTTCACAGATCCCAGGATTGATGATCTGGTGGAAGAGAACAAACCAGACATAGTCGGGGGAGTTGGGATCTGGGGAACCTTACGATGTGAACTCACGTCTACTTGTTCATCGAAAGACCTCAAATCGACTGTCCAGTTAAAACTTCCAGTGTAATTTGATGCATCTGCCTGCAGGCAAACAAACCCCAGCATGACCTAAATTCAGGACATGCAACTCAATGGCAATATTGTACGTCAGATCATCAATTAGAAACAATGCGATAATTAAGAAGAGAGAATGCCTTCGTTTCCAGAGCACCCGCATTGAATAATTTGTGCATCAGATCCTACATGAACAACATGATGAACATCCCGAGTTCTTCCTATGAAATTGCCATTGCCAAAGTGCTGATCTACATGCAGTCACACGACAATATTAGACACCCATCACTGCACAACATTGATGGACTCTTCATGAGCTGACAGGCACACATCGTTGAGTCCCTCAGAATGTCAACAGCATGACATGAGTTGCAGCAGGGAGAGGAGATGAATGAAGCAGTGTACATACCTTGCAGGGTGATCCAATGTCATGAGCAGCTGATGTATTGAAACCGTCGCCCATCTCTGCAAGACTAAGCAACTCGTCAACTCTCCAGCCAGGTACAGCTTCAATTAGAAACTCTGTAATGCTACTTTTCTTCCACACTTCCGAGTTCCCAGTTTGCAGGTGTACATTGTTGATTGGAGTCTGCAGGATCATCCCTGCACTCTTCGCGGGTACGGCAGCTACCACCATTGCTCCTTGAAGACTTTTTGGTGCTGGAGTAGGCAATATCTCTGATGGGTTCGCCACAGGGGAGGATCTGCATGTAGTAGCAAAATCATTTGCCGTTGTACCAGGGCTTCTAGTATCACAGGTAGTGGTAGAACTCCTTCGAGAAGATGGAGTATATTGGGCCACAGCCTCAGCAGCGGCAGCAACTTCTTCAGCAGGCACTACTAGTTCTGCTGCAGGTTCTGCTTGTTGTCCAACCATCGCCTCCAAAGCCACTCTGATACCTGGCACTAGAAACCTCTTATGGTTGGACGCCAGAGAGTTCGCTGTGTGAATCGAAACATCACACTCACGGCACAGCAGAGCTCTGTCCTCCAGACAAAAGAAGAAGCCAGTCTTCTCCTGCACACAAAAAAATAGGACATGTCTGCTGTATCTGTATTGCGGTCCATCATTCTCAAGCAATGCAATGGAGCCTAGACTGATCATGAACCTCCAAAGCATCGCAATAACCTCTATTACTGCGTATGAAAGATGCCTGTGTCAAATGCTTTGAATGTAGAAAGGCGCATACGAGATCAGAAGAAAGATTTGCATATGAGATCATGTAATACATGTATTAGAGGTGTGGCGGAAAAGAACTAACCTGGCAGATGTCACATGAGCGGGCGGGAACATCGGAGGCTGACATGAGATGAATACGCTGATGCTTGTTAGCCAGCTTATTTGCAGCATGCACTCTTGTGTCACAGTCTGTGCACAGGACAACTTCGTCTGCACAGCACATTACGGCGGCCTTATTCTTGTCGCATACATCACACTGGATCTTCATCTTTGCACAGCCAACCGCGAGTACCGTGTTGGATGCGTCTAGTCTGGGCCGGCCTTCTCACCACCGTACTGGCTTTCTTCTCTCCAGGACAGGAGGCTCTAACAGAGAAGCTGCTGGACCTGCTTCAGCGTAAATGGCAGCCAAGAAGCTGACTCTTCTTCTTCTTCTTCTTGGAGAAACTTCCCGACCGACGACGAAGCCTGCATGTCCGAGGAATCTCCCGAAGTCACAGAGAAAATGAAATGAATAGTCTGTGTGTCCATACACAATTGTTCAAACGCCGAAGCACAGTAGAGTTCATCCTTCGATCGCGATCAGTTCATTGCACTTCTGCAACTCCTAGCAGCCTAAAGACTTGCGGTTCCACCAAATCAACATCAAGAAGCTCATCTTTGTAATGCGTGAAACCGAACCGGTCAGGAAGTCGGAAAGGAAGAGACTGATGCAGATCTTGGCAAAATTGTCAACCAGTGCAACCGGGCAACTCTGTTTTTTTGTCTACAACGCTGCTTTGAAAACCACAGATTAAAACCTCGTCAAGATTTAAATTCAAACCCAGTTCCTCCGGTCTCAAAAAACTTGAAGACAACCAGCATTCAAAGAAAATCTCAACGTTCCACCGGTCGATAAGAGGACTCGGCTAGTAGTACCATTTCTATTCGTCAAAGATCAGCTTCTGGAATAATGTCTGAGGGCAAGGCAGCCACGGGAAGAAAAATGAAACAAAACAGCAAAGATTGAATCGCGAAGTTTCAGAAACTCATGAGTTAGCAAGCCGTGGGCCGCATCCCCCTTGGTGCTTAGCGAAGAACAATGCAAAGGCGCGCAAAGAAGGTAGCCGCACGACAACTGCAAGCAACAAACGCACACGGAGCCGCACAGGAACTGCGAGCGCGCGCGAGAGAGAGAGAGGGGGAGGACGAGTACGAGAGAGAGAGGAATGAAAACGTGCGACCCGTGGACCCTTTTCTATTTGACGAAATCAACGCTTAGATTCCCATCATCTTTATTCTATTTTTTCCGTTCACATCATTGGTTCCATACGTTCCCCATCCCCATCCTCCGTCCCTTTGGGCCTCCTTTTCCTCTGTTTACTTGAGACAAAAATGGTTCCAACTTGACAAAATAAATAATTAATTTTTTTCCAAAAAAATTGATTCGTTTTTGTAGATTTTGATTTTTGATTTATATTTTCATGATCTACTTATTTTGTCCTCACATGAGTAGTGAAATTATTTAGACATATAGGCTTGCAACAATATGATGGTTGCAAAATGGGTTTCATTGTGGATTTTGCAGAATGGTCTTGTAAATAATAGTAGGTATTGACACCTACCCAAGTTTTGTTTTAGGTTGACCCCATAAGACCCCAAAAATATGTCCATTTTTTTGAAGAATTTCATTTTTTTCATTTTTCTCAATATGATTAAGTATAAAATTTATTTATTTATTTTTACAGTGTTGTTGAAATGGTAATCATCCATAAGAATATGGGGTTTATTCAGTTGTGCCTGGTAAGGTGCCTGTAAGGAATTCTGGTGCACAATTGTCTTTAACTTGGCATGCTCCATTACATAAAATGGTTTTCATGTGGAATTGCATAATGGGTTTCATGTGGATTTGCTAGAGTGGTCATGCAAATTTTGCAGAATGGTCTTGTAAAATAGGTAAATAGAGATTGGCCTGGTAGACCCCTCAGAATCCCTCCATTCTGCCAGGAAACTAATAAAATGAGGCAGAAAAAGGTTATTGTAATAGGCAAACCATTAGCTGATGAGGCATGACTCATGAGAGATAAGCAGCTCATTGCTCTGGATCAACTTCTGACACCTTCAAACAAGTGGCTCATTGCATAATGGATCTCTGCTCCATTTTGGCAATCAATTCAAACCAGCAACAGTTAAAATAGAAAAATGTTCCATCAAGTTTCCAAAAACATGAACTCAGAGTTCCCAGTAGCCACTTGCTGGACATCATCAGATGTGACATCAAATACAAACTAGATTAAATTCCAGCCTGCCAGACAAAATGAGCCAAACCAGGCCCCTTCTCCCTTCTCCTATGTAAAACAGTGTTGTGATAGTGATATTATAAAGGGATAGCATTACAATGATGGGAATAATGAGGAGGGACAAGTTGAATGGTTAACTTCCACTGAGATTTTCAACCAAACTTTTACCAAAACTTGCACCCAATGGAATTTACTTAGACAAATTAGAGAGTACCTTTCGAATTGTGTAAGATATTGTTTTTGCGACATCGTTATGACATCAATGAACATGATTTTTTCAGCCCAATGAATAAACAAAATATACAAAAGGAAAAATGTGACATTGCTCTTATGTATAGGAAAAAGGTTTATTAATAGATCCTTTTGAATTTGAAATTCACCAAAGTCAATAGGTCAAAGGGATCAAAAATTAAGAAAAATTTATTGATAAACCTTTTTTTTGGGTGTAAAGTGTCATTATGACAACAACATTGCAAAGAAACAACACTAAAATGATAAGGACAATGAAGAGAAATAGGTTGGTGGTAACTTCCACTTGGTGGAAATTACTTTCACAAGTTGGAGAGTGCCATCCGGATTATGCAACTTACTATTCTTATGATATCAACAAACAAAATTTCTTCAATGCAATGAGGGACCAAAATATACAAAAAAAAGAAAATGCAACTATGTTTTAGAAGGTACATAAATAAATAAATACATAAGTAAA
>Ga0209208_10006655_pt1 | contig 15902 bp, 9 predicted proteins | sample S1TSphfallax_3_FD_187694 | JGI IMG/M metagenome (GOLD analysis project Ga0209208, IMG submission 187694) | Host-associated microbial communities from peat moss isolated from Minnesota, USA - S1T2_Fd - Sphagnum fallax MG (SPAdes) (version 2) | ecosystem: Host-associated > Plants > Peat moss >...
TAAGCAACATTTTACCTCCAACTTGCATTGTGGCCTTGATGCTCCCTTTGCCAATGGCCTCCAAAATGGTGTCATCTCCCATGTACACCTTTCGTGCAACAATGGATTCGTAAGTGGTGAACCATTTTCGTTCAAACGTCATGTGTTGCGTTGCGCCCAAATTGATGATCCAATCGTTTCTCGCATGATCATTAGCACTCAAGGCGGTAACAAACATTTGTTCTTGATCATCACAAGCTTGGTTTGTTTTTTCTTTCTCATCACTCTTATTCTTCAAACAATTCCTCACAAAGTGTCCGGGTTTTTTACAATAAAAACAAAGCTTTTCATTCGCCTTATGGGTTTTGTTAAGCAATGCGACATTCTCCTTACTTTCACTTTCTTTTCTTTTGGAAACCTCATGAAGCAATCAAGCGACGATGAATTGAAGGTCAACATCCTTGGTTGACATGGACTCCAAACTCGTGACCAAGTTATCAAAAGATGGGGGAAGGCTCATGAGAAGTACCATGTACACATCCTCATCTTCGATGTTTACCTCAATGGAACGTAATTGATCCGCAAGCGCCTTCACCATGTTGATGTGCACAAGCAAGTCCTCCCTTTCTTGCATTTTGATGGTGAAGAACCTCCTTCGAAGAAACAACTTGTTTCTAATGGTCTTGGCTTCATGGACACCGCAAAGTGTTTCCTAAGCACTTTTGACATTTTCACAATGTTGAATGTGTGCAAGTTGTGCATTCGTGAGATGTTCACAAAGTAGTGCAAATGCCTTAGTCACCTTTTCGTTATAATCCGTGATTTGATCTTCATCATGGGGAATTGTTGCACTCCCATCAACAAACTTTTGAAGCTCGTGCTTAGAAAGAATCATGTTCATCTTGAACTTCCAAAGGTGAAAGTTGCCACCATCAAACTTTTCCATGACTTTCAAAGACTCCATTTGGAATGATGACATTTTGTTGAACACAAATGCTAAAACAAACACTGTATATTTTTGTATTCAAATGAAGTGCAAGTGGGAGAATTTGAAGTTGATAAACTTGCTAATGTTTGAAGACCTCACTTGAAATCTTTCCCATTCAATGGCTATATGTCACAAAACAAAACCTTTACAAGAAACCCTCAAACACTTGAAAAACTTTCTTGCATAAACTTGAAATTTGGCTTGAAACTTGTAGGATTGGCAAAGAACTCTCTTTGACACACTTGAAACTTAAACCTTTCAACAACTTGAAAAAACTTCTCTTACACCTCAAACTTCAATGTTGAAACTTTCAACAACTCGAAGAACTTTCTTCCACACACTTTCTCAAACTTCAACGTTGAAAACCTCAAAAACTTGAAGAACTCTCTTTCACACTTTTGAATTTAAAACTTGAAACTTAAAGACTTGAAGAACACTCTTCCACACTTAAGAACTTACAACACTTTAAAGAAGTCTCTTCCACACCTCCCACTCACTTGGAAAAGATGCAAGCTCCTTGTATGCCACCACTTGGAAATGAACCCCCACTCACTTTGCAAATTAAGAATCTTGTCTCAAAAGGATTCTCTCCTTTTCTCTATGCAATACAAGCTCAAAACCTTTCACTATTTCTTGTTCTAACACAATGTCCTTTCTCTTGCTTGGTGTGGGCCCATAACCTATTGGAAACAACTTGAAAATAAACAAGAAATGAAAGCTTCAAGGTTCATGAAATGGAACAATTGTATTAACTAACAAGAAGATTACAAAGGTTGTATGCTTCAAATGCTACAATCACAAAACTATGGCTTGCAACAACTAACAAAGCTTGAAGGTTTTCTATGCACTCAAAAACCATGAAAGGAGAGAACGAAAGACTACTCAAAACCACTCCATTATATACTAACTCCTAACCCTAAAGTAGCTGCCACTTAACCCTAACCTAGCCGCCGCCTAACCCTAGCTGCCACCAAACCCTAACCCTAGCCACCACCAAGCCCTAACCCTAGCCGCCACCAAACCCTAACCCTAGCCACCGCCGCCAAACCCTAACCCTAGCTGCCGTTAAGCCTTAAGTAGCCTCCACTTCCAAACCCTAGCCACCATTATTCAACCTAACCTAACTACTATAAGGATGTGAATAATATTCATCCTTTTGATGAATGTTTAACACATTCATCAACATTGGGAATTAGAAACGAATAGTATTTCTAACACATATTATCATCAATTCCATACAAAAATAGAGATCGTTTTTTACCTTGTTGTTTAATGGACATTGTTGTTGGTTGGTTGGTATGCTTTGTTTGTGGTAACATGTTTTGGTCTACTTCCCATGAGGCATTGTAAAAAGTGATTGGTTTATAATGCCAATTTCTAGCATTTACCATGTCATCATGATAAAGTAATCATAATGTGCTATTGTTTATGAAATCATTAATTGCTTGAAAGCATATCACACAATGTTTTCTGACCAAACATGGATGGGCCTATGTAAATAATTTGCCAAACAAATATGGCACAATTATCACCCCATAAACCTCTAAAATTGGCACTTATGCTCATATTTTGAATATACATTTGTAAATCATTTATACCATGATCTTCATACAATAAAGAAGCATTGTTCAATGAATATCAATCAATTCTTGAATTTGGGGGTTAATGGGTTGTTGAAGGGATTGCGCAAATGGGTCATGCACTGAGTTCAAAGTTGAAGTGAAGTTTAGGAATAATGAAGTAAAAATGTTAAAGAATCAAACAAACAATCACCATGTACAAACATATATTTTTGAATTCGTCAAAGATGGTGACCATGAAGCATAAGATCAATGTTCATTATGAGGTCAATAAAATATTTAAGAAAAAAAATACAATGAAAAACCCAAAATAAAATTAAAAATCAATGGCTAGAAAGCTACTTAAATGTTAATTAACTAATTTGTGGAACAAAAACCAAGAAAAAGAAAAGGGAAGATGATGAGGGGGGGAAAGGAAAAAAGAAAAGAAAAACCTAGTCCAAAATGTTAGCTAAGTAATCCCTGAGAACAAAATAGAAAAAATAAAGAGAAAAACGACAATGGCCTTCTACTAACTAGTTGATACATTACCAAATGCACCATTCACCAAAATGCGATTAATTTGGAGATTTCAATTTCACAAAATACTTTTGAATTCTAGAAATGGTATAGTTTTTAGACAAGATAATGGAATATTGGCAAACACAAAAATTGGGGCCAAAAAAAAATCCTTAAACAATAAACATACTATGGAGTGAAATATATGGTGGTATGTTGGTATGTGGGTATGTTGATATGTTGGTATGCGATATGTGGTATGGGGTATGCAAAATGTGGTATGTGGTATGCAAAATGTGGTATGTGATGTGTTCATATGTGGGTATGTGATACATGTGATATGTGGTATGTTGATGTTGACATGTTAGTATGGTGATAGGTATTGAAAATGTGGATGTTTTTGTCATTTTTTGGTAAAAATCATAGATGAACTAAAAATTCAACAATAAGAAGAAAAAAAATGGTCATATTGAAACTTTAAAGGTGTGGCCTTACAATATGTAGTAGAGACCTATCTACATACAGAAACATTGAACTACATACAAAATACAAAATATTTTGATGAAAGCAAAACCCCAAAAAGTTCAAGCACAAGAAGAATCTTCAACAACTTCTCTAACAACCTCTACAACAACTTCTTGAGGTTGGATTTTCTCATTGTATCCAACAAGTTCCCTAGTTGGACTCAAGTGGAAAGTACCAAAAAATTTCAAATCTCCAAGGAACTTGATCATAAACATTCTTTCATTGGAATACTTTGCCATAAAATCTTTTTCTTAGAGTTTGAACAAGGGAAACAACCAAGGAGTTTTGACATGGCAAATGCATGGTGTGTTAGAAATACTATTCGTTTCTAATTCCCAATGTTGATGAATGTGTTAAACATTCATCAAAAGGATGAATAATATTCACATCCTTATAGTAGTTAGGTTAGGTTGAATAGCGGTGGCTAGGGTTTGGAAGTGGAAGCTACTTAGGGCTTAGCGGTGGCTAGGGTTAGGGTTTGGCAACGGCTAGGTTAGGGTTAAGTGGCAACTACTTTAGGGTTAGGAGTTAGTATATAATGGAGTGGTTTTGAGTAATCTTTCATTCTCTCCATTAAGTAAGTTAGTGCATACACATCTTCATCAACAAAAACTAAAGCCCTTGTGCATTTTTAGAGGTTCTACTATTAGTTTCTTTATTTTCACAAAATAGAGATGCAGGGTAAATCCTTCATAAGATGATATGAAAGTTAGGTTTAGGTTGTAGAAAGAGAAGAATCTAGAAGATTTCAAACATATTTTTAAAATGCTATGAATGTGTGCCCAAGATAATGCAAATTAGTGCCTAACAATGCATAAGTTACTTACTTGCAAAGCCATAGTTGAAGAAGGCATGTTGATGTTGTGAGGAAGAACTTCGACTTTGCTATTTGATTGTGTTTTATGCCTCATGGACACCAGTGGATGTAGCATGACCAAGATGCTTTTGTGTTATAGTTTTCACCATTTTTAACACCTCAACTAAAAACAAGTGAAAATGATAGTTGGATATGGCCTTGGAGGAAAGGGGACAAAGGTTTCATAATGCCATAAAGGTCAAGGTTTCGTGGAAAGGAGACGTCAAAGGTGGATTGTCTAAGGTCCAAGGCTTCATGAGGTAGGGTTGTTGGTTGCACAAAAAGCAAACAATTGAGGTAGATACAGAGGCGGAAAGAACATTTGGTAACCTTAAAGCTGTCAAAAATTGGCTTATCTCCAAAATCTTTGACAAATTAAATGTCAGGCATTGTTTGGATCAATCAAAAGGGTCTCAACTTCATTAAACCTTAAACCCTATCCTTTTTTTAAGATCAATAGTATAGATAAAAAAATTACCACTTATTTACTTGTTATTTTACTAGAATAAGGTATTCTATTTACAAATTTCAATGTTTACAAGAAAATAAAAGTTAAATTTTCCACAAAAAAAAAATATAGGTCCCTTGGTTGTGTAGTCACGGCACTAAAACATGCTCATTTTTCTTATTTGGAATTAAAATAATATTCCAAAAATATTTTTTAATGGATGTCACTATTATGCATTTCAAACATACTTTATTCTTTTAAAAAAACTTCCATCTACAATTTTCATGTCATAAAAGTGTGCACCATATCTATATGTAGGGCATCATATGTGTAATTTTCAAATTTCAAGTTTTATAATACTTGCACCTACTTGTTTTCAAATAAATCATGACAGATAATTTATAAAGTAACATGAAAGTAAAATGATTAATTTGATTTTTTAACATTTTTTTTCGCAAATCACAGGCTACACATGCCTATTACAGCCTCCTCAAAATAGATGAACCATATTGTACTATTATTGCCTACTATTTCATCCATTTAAGGAGAAAAATGAAGACTACAACTTCAACTTCTACTTTGTTTGTCTACTTTACCATGTCTACACCTTAGTTGTTTTTGGGACATAATGTTTAAATCATAGTAGTTTTTAGAAGTTTAGATAACAATGAGTTGTTTGAATATGTTTTTCCTTTGGTTTCTTCATGTTTTTTCCTTGTAATCTATTGTTTATCTTTCCATCGAAAAATGTTACAAAATTTATATAGATTTAGAACTTTGTAGACTCATGTGTTGTGAGATAGTGTTGTACATTGCATTATCCTAGATTATGTATTGGTTTAAGTATAAATTATGTGACTGAAAATTTAAAATGTTTTAAAAAGAATAGAATCTGAATTTAATATAATGTTGAAACATTAAAACTTACCACTATTGTCACTTGTGAGGAAATGGACAAGATGGAAGGCTATCATGCCATCATGGAGGCTCGTACTACCACTAAAAAAAGGCCAAAACAAAGAAAGGAAAGGAAGTTTATAATTTCTACAAAGAAAACTAGGTCACATTAAAGAGCGTTGCCATTTCAACCCTAATAATCCCAACAACAAATTGTAGGAGGGTATCAAAACCACAATAGGCATCAATGAAGTAAGAGTTCAAATGTCTAGATTGATTCAATGGAAAAAAATAGAAGCAATCCTAACATGAATACTAGCCAACAACAAGGCTTATGATTTACTTATAAATCTCCAGAGCATCTTGCCCATAAGTGCCCCTACCAAACAAAATTTTAGGCCATGTTGGCCAAGGAGATTGTAGCAAATCCAACACCCCCCCCCCCACCTTGCAACCATCTCAAACTAAAAAAAAGTGATGCAATGGTTAACATGGAATTAGATGTAACCACCCATAGTGAGGTAATAGATCAAGGGTTACCTACTCCACAATGTGATCTAGTCAAGGCAAAAACCTTGAAACTTTGGGAAAAAAATTGAAACTTTACAAGAATCCATGATGGACACCATTTGGCAATTACAACAAGAGGAAATGGATCTAGTAGTTCCACCTCCACGATAGTGGAATATTGAATGGGTTGGCCTACCTAGGTAGGCATCCAACTTAGACCTTATAGACACAGTCATTACTATTAGTCATGAATATCCCATTCAAACAATTGGCCAATAGTTGTTTAACAACCCCTATTCCTTAACCCAAAGTTGTTACTACACCTTACACCTAACCTTCAAACATATCTCTAGGCTCAACTGGTACTTACACCACCGAATACAACACTATCACAACTGTAATCTATACTTGTTGTTGTTACCCTAGTCTTTAGCACAACTAGTCATCCTAACCTAAGTTTGTATAACATGTGGTTAACAAAATTGGTAGTTCCATGAATGAGTAATTAAAAGAGACATATTTTTGAAAATTTGGATTGTTAGTGTATATACTAACTAGTGATAATCTAAATGGTGCATTCAATTTGTTTAAATTTTGAATTAGTTTGTGCATAAATAAGAAGAGAAGAAGAAAATGGGGTTCAACTTTTTTAAGGTGTACCAAAATCTTATCACAATGTCACCCTTTCTATCTTTTTAACCTAGTCATTTTTTACCATGTAAAGACACATTTATGGATGCTTATGATGGAATCGAAAGTTGTAATAATTTAAAATATAGTCCTTTTGAAAATCTTGACAAATTTTGACTCATTATTGTTTATGGGGATCAAAATATAGGGTAAAAAAGGATTGCAATAAGGACTAGGCCCTTTTCATCTTATGTGGTACACTTTAAAAGATTTTCAACATAATCTAATAAATATCAAATAGGCTTCCCAAACTAGCTCTATCAACACACTTTTGGTCTTTGGAACCCATATCCACACCAACATTTCCTACACCTCCTTAGGTTCAACTAATTGGCATGTATTAGGCTAGTCACATGGTGAGCCCATCTTTTTAACTACATCATTTCCTTTATGTCAGCTCACCATATATCTAGGTATAGGTTTTGTTTATGGCTAGGTTGTGTGCAAAATAAGTCAATGGTGAACATATTCTTCAAACAAGCCACCTATTGCTAGGTGAATCACAAAGGTCAATGAAGGTTGTACTTCTACAATGGTTTGAAAAATAGCTAGTATTTGCTCTTCTTCAAAGTTGGAAATGTTGATGCAATGGTAGAAGTTGGTTGTGTAAGTTGTTAAAAATGGCATAAAGTTACTTCTAGTTCTTCCAAGTGGCATAAAGCTATTTCCACTTCTTTTTAAAGATTTTATCTTCATCCAAAATATTCAAGTTCTTCTAGATGTAGTCACAATAATACATACCACAACAAGTGTAACTAGTGCTTCATGTTCCATGTTATTGAAAATGTAATTTAATTTTGTGATGAAACTGTAGGGTTTATTTATATGATAACATTCATAATATATCATGGGAACTTGTGAATAAATTTGAAATTAATCAAATGAATAAAAAAATGAAAAACACTAATAAAACATTATAACTAGTGTTTTTAAATAATAAAAGGACATGTTTAATAATTGATTTTTTTCTAAATGACATATTTTGACAATTTTTAAATGCAAGGCTTATCAAGGCACTATAAAAAAAATTATCATGATTTTTAAAGATTTATTTGAAGACTTTTTTAAAAATATTCCAAGAATATTATAAAATATTTCCCAAAGGTAGCACAAAAACAATTAAAAAACAAGCAAGTGTGACTCATGTTATCCCATTTGCACCCTTTTTTTTCTTTATTTAGTGATGGTTGTGAAGTGAATGGTTCAATGTAGATAACTCTTGTAGCTTGAACATGTTTTTCTATCTCTCTTTACACAACTCTCTTTTTCTCTCTTTAGCTAGTCCCTTCAACCTTTCAAAAACTTCTTCATTCATTGCTTCATTTCACAAGAAGCATAAGAAAGTTGAGAAAAAGTAAAATGAACAAACACATCAAGGGTCATGACAATTTTTTATATTGTAACAATGGTGAAGAAAAACACGACACTTGGAAAACAATGCGCATTTTAGGGTACAAACCCCTATTGAATAGACACTTATGTCATCTATTTTTTGCTCAATATTGTCCTGAATTGGTGCAACCTCAACATTAGCAAGATAGTTTAGCAGCTTTACTCCTTGGTTCACATAACTAGGCAAGTTGGCACTTGTTCAATAAGATAAAATTCAAACATTTATTAGAGTCTATCAGACCTATTGACACAGCAATAGACTAACTTATTTTCAACTTTATTCTCCCGATTGTCTTGTAAGCTTAACCATCTTGATGTGGTCATATCACATGGCATTGTGGGATCACTTTACAACAATGTAGTCAATGGAAAAGAGGTCTATGGTAAAATGTGTGCTATTTTGGGGACATAACAAATAATAGATTACCAAGTTTGTTTTCAATTGATTTTTTAATCAATAGGTCATTGGTTTCTTCTTCAACCGGTTTTTTGATTAACAGGTCATTTGGGTTAACTATATTGGGTTTCAAAGTACTATTTTCAATAAACCAGTAGGGTTTAATCTTGTTAATGTTGACTAGCACCAGATTAGGATCAAACTTGTCAATTGTGGCTAGTAACATTATGTTGTTTAGTAAACAATATTGGATTTGATAGGGTCCAAACCACCTTTTCTAAAATTTAAGGGAATGCATTTAAACCATAATCTCATAATTAGTATTTTAAATTCAAAAAAGTAAGTATGAAAGATAGAAATTTGATTTATGAATACAATCTTGTATTTTCATTATGAGTTGGAGCACTTATTATCATTAAATAGTTTGTACTTGTTCAAAATTTAGGAAAGTAGATTTGCATCAAGTGGGAAAAAGAAATTCCCATTTTTAGCTATCAACATGGATGATGTAACCATGGATCCCCACATAATGGTAATATAAATATAAGTAGGCAGAACACGATGGAGGATGTTTTATTAGATGGAAGCTCTAATGTAAACATCATCATTAAGGATTTCATAAATAAAATTTAATTTATTTTATTTAAACCCGCCCCTTACAATTTACACATGGCAATCATATCATCACCAAACTAGTTGGCTTGATAAAAAATATGTGGATTTTGATCCATGGCATTCCTTGTACATTTACCTTTACTATACTATAGAATAACCTATTGATTCTACCTACTTTATGTTACTAAGTAGGTTTTAACTTAAAGATGCCAAAGTTTTTCACAATTGGGGCATTTATTTGATTTCAATTGAAGGTAAATGTTATTATATGCACATTGTAGTAACACATAGACTTGATAATAACACATGCCATGACGCACTCCCAAGTTCCTTATTAGACCCACTAGAGGGTTTAAGTATGATGAGTTGTGGAAAGTTGGAACTTGAGGGCTGCTTCCAACTTCCAGCACTAAAGGGGGTAAGAGGGGCGTGTTAGAAGTCCTAGGATTAGACTAGGAAGAAGGACAATTATGTTGTTACACGGTCCTGCATCCAAAACCAACACAAGTTGGTTAGAACTCATTCTGCACCCTTTTGGTGTTGGGACAAACCACGGGCGACATTGGACTCACTTGACTCACCACGGCCCGGACTCGGGGGAAGCCACCACCTTCCCCCATATAGTATTCTCTGCGTTGCTCTGCGGGAGCCACATCCGAATGGCACTTTTTCCCGGGACTCCCAAAGAGGAGTCCCGAAACTGTCCCGGGTTGGACTCCCGGGACTTTGGGAACTCATATCTCTTGGCTCCAACCTCCGATTGGAGTGAGTTCTAAACCAAAGTTGTAGCTCTCCTCGAGAGCTTTCCAATTCCATGTCGCACTCTTTCTACAGACGTCGGGAAAAGGTCGATTCCCGACTTTTAGTGGTCGGGAGTCAAACTGCCAATTTGACTCCCAGCCTTTCTTTTGCCCATAACTTGGGCTGCATATGTTCAAATGGCTTATGCGAGGTCATTTTGGACATCTACACTTCAAGACCTTTCCATTGATATAAAGAACACCCCAATGCAAGGTGTTTTGACCCCTACAATCGAGCTCTGAGTTTTCGGGAGTCCCGGAGGATTCCAAGTCCCCACTTTTGGGAATGTGAGTCTCATCCTCACACTTAGCCCAAAGTGGGGTTGCGACATGCCACTTATAAATCTTGTTGTGCTATGATCTATTACATGGTGTGATTGACAAGGAGGAGGACACACTACTAGTACCTGAACCACCACCAACATATTAGATGGTTGTTAGCAAAGCTTTCAAGGACTACCTCGTTGATAAATTCAAGTTCAATTAGCTAAGTCGTCATTAGTTATCGGAGTAGGAGAAAATAACTAGGTTGCTTTCATGGTTACTACATTTTTTACTTAATTTAATTAGTTTTTGTTTGGTTTGGCATTTGGGTTAACTTATTTGGTGTTGATGTTTTGGTTTTCTTTTTCTACATTGCAAGTTTGTGTTCTTTGGTGTGATAAGAACCCTAATGATTTTTTAATTTTATGTTCCTTGTTTGTGAGCATTTTGTTTTCATTTCTATAGTTCCCTTTGCAATAAACATGTTTATAATAGGATGCAATCACATTAGCAAGAACTATAACAAATGTAAAGTGCGCTTAGTTTTTCATGTTTAGAAGTGATCATTTAATTTGGTGTTGAAAGTATTATTTTTTTATATATAGTAAAGTTTGAATAATATATCATTCGAACATGTGAATTAGTTTGAAAAATATCTAACAAACAGAAAACTCTCAAAAAACATTCATTAAGCACTGTAATGAGTGTTTTCAACACTAAAAAGACTTATATATAAACTTCAAAATTCTTGAAAATTACATTATATTTTGAGATCTTTTGCATAAACCTTAACATAATAATATAAAGATTTTTTAAAAAATAATTGAAGGAATCTTTTGAAGATTAAATTAATTTAAAAAAAAGATTATTCCCCCCAAAAGTAGTCCTAAAAGCAAGCAAGTGTGGTGTATGTTATTTTGTTTGCACCCACTATAGACTTGATCTCTTATTTGTTAACATGTGCAATAAAGTTACTTATGTTTACATTTAAGATTTGCTATTTGTTAACATGGTATTAAAAAGTAGGTTATTTGGTGAGAAGGTTGAAATAGATCTAGAGCTTGAAATTATATAATTATTCCATAAGAGTTTGTCAAATGCAAAGAGAGAAGAGTTGAAAGAAAAGAATGTGTTAAAAAAAAAATAGAAAAAAGGAAAAAAAAATCTACAAACATCAAAAGTTGTGAAGGTCAAATTTTTTAGTTTAAATTTAAACTTTCTATCAAAATATCTTAGAGTGAAACTTGAAAATACTATAGAATGATAGAAGGCACTTCTATTCAAAAAATTCAAAGAAAAAGGACGTGATTTGTGAAAATTATGAAGTTTTAAAATTATGGCCCAAATTTGGTTTTTTAACCATATTGTCTTATTGGAATCTTTTTGGATTTGCAATTTTAGGGGATTATAGATCACAAAGGAATACATGTGTGAAAGAAGTTTTAAATCAGTTGGATGAGTATTGAGAAATATATGAAGATTTAAAATTTTGATCTTAGTTTAAAGGCCAATTTCTTTTGGGAGTGATATCTTCTTTTTTAGAACCTATTCTCCTAAAAACCTCACATTGCAACATACTCAAGCCAACAAAACTTGGCGTGAAAAAGCTATAATATTTTTGTATTGGTTTTCCATGGGTGTGTGTGATTCCATAATTATGCATATCCAAGATGCAAAATCACCCAAGTCCCCAAAAGAATGTGGTTACTTCAAAGCCAATATGCCTTGAAAAAGTTGTCTAAATATGGGATGATGAGTTGCATACTTATTTCAATTCCCTTGGAGCAAAATGTGAAGTTGAGTGCAAATGAAAGTGAACTTGTGTAGGGTACTACTATGTATAGATGCATAGTAAGGAGTTTGATTTACATGACCATCATAAGGCTATATTTGAATTATGCAGTTGAAGTGGTGCCAACATGTGTACTTGATTAAACTACAAATGTAATTTTGTTTCAGTTACAATTGGTCTAGCTGGAGGAGGTGAAGGATTATTTACAACACAACAAATGCTTGGAATCCTAATCACTATTGAGAAATAGAGGCTAACAAAAAGAGTAGAAATTTTTGATGATACATGATGGAATTTTGTATCAAATGGGTCAAGACAACAAATTTCGACGTTGTGTAACCACATATGAAGCACAAAAGATAATGCGAGAACTTGATGAAGGATTTATGGGTGGATATTTTACAGTAGACATTATTACCAAAAAAATTAAACGCTAATAACTAGTGGCCCACATTATTCATTGATGCCATAAAATACTGCAAATCATGTGATGCATGCCAAAGAGTTAGTGGACTAACAACATATAATTTCACAAAACTAGTCACTACTCTCTTAGATGAACCATCATGAAATATGGGTTTGATTTTATCAAACCAATCAAACCAATAGGGAAATTTATAGGCAACAAATACATTTTACACCACAAATTATGCTACAAAATGGGTTGATGCAAAAACACTCTAGAAAATATTAAAATTGTGACAACTAAGATTTTGTATGACCTCATTTTGACTAGATTTAATTGCGCAATGACTTTAGTAATAAACCATGGAGTTCATTTTATTAATATTGTTATTAAGCATATGACTGATCATTTTCTATTGAAGCATGTTAATTCTACCACCTATTATCCATAGGGAAATGGGTAGATAGAATCAACTAACAAGTTCATTGTCAATGTTATTACTAAGTGAGTGAATGAAAATAAAGAAAACCAAACAAACATTTACCTACTTCAAGATGGAAATGGAAGACAAAACATATGGGATAAAAATTGAAATGGCAATTTAGTTATAGGCCCTTGCAACTAAAAATATTATCTCATATCTTTTATCCTCTTTTTTAATTTTGTAATTTATATAACTAAATAGATAAGTAACTAACTAAATATTTAATTAGCTAACTAATTGTTAATTAATAATTATAGAATAATCAATTAACTAATTCATTTGGTTATACATTATTATTTCATAATTTATAAATAGAAAAATAAACGATTTAAATAATAACTAATTAGCTTATTAATTATAATATATTAAATAATAATTTTTATTTTAATTATAAATGATAAATGTAAGTGAAATAATCAAATAAATAACTAATATACTGAATAACTATGAAATATTAGCTATAAATATTTTAAAAGAACTATTAGTTATCAATTAATCAATAAGTGGGTAGTAATTTATGTTAGGTAGGTAAATAACCTAGGGTAGGTAGGTAGGTAAACATATAAGTAAATAGGTTGGTAGGTTAAGCTAGGTAGGTAGGTAGTTATTTTTCCTAAGTACAACTTTATAAATACACCAATGGAAACATACCCCCATTATACCTTTAATATATCTTAACAAAAGTACACATACCTTCAAAAGTTTTATAATACACCTATGTATACCACTAGGGGCTATCTTGACACCCTAGAGGTGCAACTAAATTTGTTTCCATGTGCAATTAATGGGACATATGGACTTGATCATGGATGAAAATAATTTTAGAGTGTAGGATGAATAAATCATTAGTTGCAAATGTAATTGTAGCATAGTTGTTAGAATGGTCAAGGGTGCAAAATAGTTGTAAAACCAATAAAAGCTAGTTGCAAATGACAATTAGTTGCACGTAGTTGCAAATCCATTGGTTGCATTTTGGGGGATTCTTTTAGTGAGAATAGATCTTGGAAAATTCACCAAAAAGTGGTTTAGCTTGTATAGAGTACAATTTTGTTCACTTAATAATATTTCTTTTAATCACAATGGACAAAGTTTGATCCTAACCTTGAACTTGTTAATGTGAATAAGTTAAAACCATACTGGTTTATTAGATGATGAATCACAAAGTGCATAAGGTCCTACACCTATATATTGGGAAGGACAAGGTGATGCTACAATTAATGATGAAGAAAAGAATAACAATGGCAAAGTAGTACATATTGTACATATTTAATAGATTGAACAACAAATGAAATATCTTGTAAATATTTTTTTAGTGATGATTGAATTAGATGACATTTGTTTTCATCCAACACCAAATGGCAACAAGAGGTGCAACATTTCAAATGTGGAAACATTAAAGTCAAAGTGATAGATCATAGGAGGTGAGAATTAGGAGCTTTGATTTCCAAATATTACATTTGTGAATAGTCATTATCCCGTATTTGTGTCATTTTGCATCTTTTTCAATTAAACAACATGAATGATGAGAGCTTTGTAGAGAAGTTGAAGAAAATTGTGAAAGAAAAAGAAGAACCAAATTTAAGAAAAATTATACATGAGCAAAAGATAGAGACATAAAAAAGAAATGGTTATTATAGAAAAAGAAAAGAAGAGAAAAACATAAGTTTCACATTCATGATTTGCAAATCCATGACCTTTTCAAGTTTATTCTCCATCTTCTTCTCCATATTACAACCTAGGGTGACAAATTGATAAAAGTTTACAATGGTTAGTAAAGAATAAATAGTGAAATTGAGAAGTGGTTATATATTTTTCGAGAGCAAGGATTGTTTTTTCCTCAAGCTATTCTTGAAATGATGGTGAATTAAATTAGATTTTGAGGACAAGGGCAACATGTGTTTTTTTCAAGCATTGAAACAATCGATAGAGCTAGCACCAATCTTCATCTTGAATTCATTATTCCCAACACTTTGCATTAGGTTTTGCAAACCTTAGTTCTTCAATTCATGTGTCTACACCCCCAAAAAAAGTAGAAAGGTTTGATAGACTAGGTCAATACTTTCAACAAAGCTATAAAGATTGATTTTCATACCCACATAATAGTCTTATATCTAAGAACTAAAGCAAATTACAACTTGGGTGAATATGGAATTGCAAAAAAAAGATGGACCTTTAAGGTGGGAATGGTAGGATTGTTTGAAATTGACTAGAAAACACCACACGATGATTGGCTAGTGGAGTTTCTTAATACTTGGTAAGAGAAAGAAGACACAATCTATGTTAGGATAGGAAAGAAAATGATTGTTGTTGAGAGACATGTGATCACAAATGTTTTTAAAATTCCAACACTTGTTGGAGGGAACATAAACAAGCATATAAGAAAACTACAAAAACCATTATTCAAGGTTTTGTTTTACTTAGTGCATAGATATATGCAAAATAGTGGAGTGTCAACAAAATGGAAGAACCATATAATATTTGTTTTCTTGCATTTATCTAGATAATATACTAGAGAAATAAGGTTTATTACTTTAGTAATCAAAATGTTATTTAAATTTTGATAACAAATTAGGGAAAACCTATAGATTGGACAAACACCATGTACAAATAGTTACATGGAGAATTAGCCAAGTGGACAACCTCATATACTAAGATGCTTAGGGGTATAGTGAAGGTTGATGCCAAGAAATATGTTCACAATTTTGCACTAATCATAAAAGTGTTACATGGGGGGGGGGGGGCACTTAATGTTATTTTTGTCACATACATGCATCAAACAAT
>Ga0209208_10006656_pt1 | contig 15902 bp, 12 predicted proteins | sample S1TSphfallax_3_FD_187694 | JGI IMG/M metagenome (GOLD analysis project Ga0209208, IMG submission 187694) | Host-associated microbial communities from peat moss isolated from Minnesota, USA - S1T2_Fd - Sphagnum fallax MG (SPAdes) (version 2) | ecosystem: Host-associated > Plants > Peat moss >...
ACAATTTCACCAACTTCAACTTACACCAACTTGGCTTTGAAAACCTTGAGATTCATTTGTAGGGTTTAGGGTTTAACGTTGAAAAATGGCTAGACATTAACCCATATTTATATTAATTGCAAGAAACTTGTCTAGTTGAAAATGTTATTTTAATGATAATATTAATGAATATTAATATTTTGAGGAAATTTTTCTTTTAACAATTATATGTTAGTATTAATATGAATTAAATGTTAAAAAGTAAAATTAATTTGAAGAAAAATTGAGCCCTAACCAAACATTGGTACCTATTTAATTATGGTTTGGTAAAAAAAAAAAATTAAATCATGACATCATATGGCATTAGCAATGTGGAAAGAGAAAGGCACCAAACAAAGCATTAGGGGTTCTATCACTTCAAAGTTCGCTTTTAAGTATTGAAAGTTGCATAAGGTTTGTTTTTGTTTGTTTTTCTTACACAAACTTTGATTTCACTCTTGAAGTGCTTAAAGTTGCGACATTTAACGCTTAGGTCTAGGATTTTAGTTTTTGTATTGTTTTCTTGCACACAATTTTAGAAGCACTTTGTTTTTTAGAGGTTCAAGAATGATTGTGTTCTCTTGCATAAACATTGCAAATTCACATGAACCCAATATGCTACCTTTTGCTCCCTACAAATTCACACAAACCCAAATATGAAGTTGACATCTTGAAAATCATCATAATTATCATAGGCTACACTCTAAATAATTTCACTACTCATATCACAATAATAATGTAATAGATGATGAAAAAATATATAAATTTCAAAATTTTTAAAAAATTATTTTTTTGTCAATGTGGAAACTGACTCTAAGCTACAGTAGCTTTTTGTAGGTTGCCTGCCCCCCCCTCCCCCCTTTTCTTTCAAATAATGACCTAAGAAAGTACAAACATAACAAGAAAGTGTTTTGCCTCATAACATACATGCAAGTGTAATTGATATGGAATTATTCATAGAAAGGATGAATTTTATTAATAGATTAATGAATTCATTATCAACAAGGGGTGTGTCACATTGTGGCCTTGCCATTTACACTAAAAGGTATAAAGAAGGCAAAAAAAGAATTATGGAAATTCAAATATTTCACCATGCAAAAATATAATATTTAAAAAAATCCTCTAAAAGAAACCAAAATCCTTCAAGATATCATAACCCTATAACTAATCTCAACATTCAACACAAGCCAAAATATCATCTTTCAAAAATCCTCATATAAATATAGACCTATTACCTTGGGGCCAAAATCTCTTAAAGCTACTATATACTCTATAATGAATCTGAACACAATATCCGTGCCTTGGTAGGCAAGGCCAACAAAGAAGGAAAAGCAGCATGTGACTTCTTACTACCTTCAATCTACACATGTCTGCCCACATTTGGATAAAATTTGAGCACCTAAAGTTCTCATTTCAAATGTTTGCACAATAACATCTTTTTCAACATTGATGAAACATCTAATGTTTATTAAGCTAACATCTTATGCACAAGTCTAGGCACAAGAACATGACCTAACATGGGGAGAACATGTCAAGTTTTAGTGTTTCCACAATCTTTTTTCTAAATGCCTTTCAAATTGAACATGGACTCCCCATCCTTCAATAGCACACCTTGTTGCATGTGTACCAAATTCATCCAACCCCCAAGTAAACATTCCTTAGGATGATTTCATGGTAAATTAGTTGAGTCCCATGCCGTACACAAACAGTTGCACATGCTGTCCTCATCAATACTTCACAGCTTCACTTTCTTCCATTGGCAAGGTCTTTTACATCACAAACATTCCATTAAGGGTCAAGCAATCTAAAAAGTGATCATTCACTCACAAGTCATGACCATTTTTCACAAAGCCAAGAACCGCCCACCACGAAGATCCACGAATCACCATTGTAACATATGTGTTTTGCATGCACAAAGAGGGATGACATCAGATCAATGTTGCCCAAGGAAGGTAAACTCAAATCTACTTCTACCTAAAGAGGTCAAATTAATGTTCACATGGCTTCAAAGGTAGCAAAGATGCCCCTAAGATTGTGTCAAAGGTGTAAACTATTTTTAGGGAAGGTACTACCATTTGGGTGACACCCACAACAATGAAAATCTTCCATTGCTGTTTGGTGAGGATAAGAGAGAGTCTAATAGTAAGAGACCCAAGGTATCCCAAACTGGAATAATAGTCACAAGAAGATGTATAGTGCAGATGGGTAGAAAGTTTGAAAAACTGAATAAACAGCACAGCCAATGCTCAACAAATTCAGGTCAGTTTCTCGTGTTACAGAAACAGGGAGATTATTCAAAAATTTCAAATTTCTGTCCCTTTACCCTGCAGAGAGAACTGGGGTGAGGGATAACCACCACAGCACCAAAGTATGGACTGATGAGAGGACGATCAGTGAGACCTGAGAAACATGAAGGAGCCACAGATAAACAATCCCCTACTTCCAGTACCTTATCCTTGTGGCTGGCCACCACTCTGTGCAATCTCTCCAACATCAGGTCAGACCTGGGTCTAGATCCAGACCAACTGGGAAATTGTTAGTATTACAATTGAAAGATTCATCTAATATAAAGTCAGCAGGAATCACCTTGGCAAAGATGGCAGCTACAGATGCAGGATCTTGGGCAACAACAGCCTGCTTTTGGTATGCCTCCAGTTGTCGGGAAAGTTGCACATTTTTCTCATCCTCCTGTCAATCCACACCCCAGTTCACACAAGTTGATAGTTAGGGACTGACAAAGAAACAGCAAGGCCATTCATGACATTGAAGCCTACAAGATGACAACAACTGAAGAACAGCATCACCTCATTCAAAAGAGGCTGACCTGGGGTACCAAAGTTTTCAATTTTTCAACCTCCTCTGCTTTGAATTGTATCACCAGATCTTGCACAGCTTTTCCAGGAAAGACACGCCTGTTGAATATACTTGCTAAGATACTGTTCAATTGCTTTACAATCACCACATTTGGTGTTTCTAGTAACATGGAAAAGCAAAATAAAATGTTTGGTGATGCAATTTATGCACAGGACAAACAACACACAACAAGAAAAGTTGCTCATTAATAAGTTCATGACTAACAATCAACTGCGACATAAACTATCAACAAAACTTACAGAGCATGCTTTTGAGGGTGTTTGAAGAAACAGAGAGGATTCATCAACTCTTCATGGCACACTACCTGGAGCTCAACTCACTGTCATGTTCATGATGTCAAGCTGCTCCATTTCACTCAATGCGTCCTTCACCTGTGGTAATGATGTTAAGAATGGGGTAAGAGTTTGAAATTGAACCAATCTGGCCTATATTGGAATAGAATCAGCTTGTACTATCCTAAGCATGTTATTGCTGCATGTAGCAACCACTAAGAGGAAAAGACAACAACAGGAGACTTTACATGCCAATGGTGTACTTGACCATAGTATGGAGGATTGAGAAGCATTCTGACCTGCAATCTTGACTCCTTTACAGAAGAACTGCAAAGGAAGATACATAGATGAGCATATCTAGATGAGTAACACCAAGACATCGAAGCAGTTTACATTACCTCTGCAGCATCACACTGAAGATTGTACTCTGTCTGCACAGGAGGAGAACATGTAAGATGCCAGGTCACATTCATCACATTGAGGCAGCCTACATTATTGTGGTTTCAGATGGAATAATCACAAATCCACAAGATACAGTACAGGACTTTTATGAATCTAACAACTTAACAGAGTGATTTGACTAAAGTGCCAAGCTTTAATTTGTTATAGTGCTCATGCAGAAGGAGAACGAAGAGAATGGGATTGTTTGATCATAACAAGCTTCCTTCAAAAAGCAACACCTAGGGATCCACAAGAGGAGGTAGACCAACCACAGCATCCTCATGGATTTTTGCCACCACCTGCCAGAAATCAGTACCCCCTTGCAATCCAGTAAAAATTCCAAAGCCTCTGCTCAACTTTCATGAACTTGGTGAGGTTTACAGGCCGTGGGATCAGAAGAAGGTTTCTTCCAACACATGACATCTATGGATTTGGCTTGGCAAACTATAGTAGAAATGTGAAAAAAAAAATCTATTGTTTCTGAATTCAATAAGATCCCACACACGACAACCAAAAACTTGATGCTAAAACCCCATTGGCTTGAAATAGGCAGCTCCTTTTCCTCCACAATTTCCACCACAAATGTAAAGTAACTTTCACTTTAATTGCACAAGGAATACAATCACAAATGGAGCAAATACAAGTGCAGGACCTTGTTGGACTGTTGCAAAGTGCTATGAAGGCATGATGGTATCAGGTGTAATTTTGCCTCAGTGAAAAGGGCCAGCCATTTGGAAAAATGTTATGTCCACTCATGTGGGTGTTTTGTTTTTTGAAATGCCCACTTTTAATTCTAATGTTCTCTCCTATATAACCAAAATAAAAATGTATACAAGTCTTTATTGCAAAATAAAGCCAAGCCCTAGGTTACAGGATTTACCAGAATCAGGCCCACACTCGGCTCCACCTTGTGCCAGCCCTTATTCTAGTAAAGCCACCCACGGTTGAGGGTTCTCCCTACCCCAATGTGTTGGTAAAAGTTTGAGGACATAACAAAAGAAAATGAGATTGTTCACATACAAATGTATGGAAAACTTAAATTGTTTCTTGAATGTGTAATTTTCTTACAAGTCATGGCTTTTGTCCAAACTAGTTGGAATGCTTGTGGTTTTACAAGTGTTCTAAATTAAGTCCAAAATCAATTTTGTTGCCATTCTGGTAAGTTTGTTCAAGAGCGTGTGGGGGGGTTTGTGCCAAATAGCCATTGGCAATAATCTGATCAAGCAGATCACCCAAAAATAATTTGACCTTTTTTATCCCAACTTCAAGTTAACCCAATAACATCAATATAACAAAACCTATACAAAAAAAGTTACAACCAGGTCACCTAAAATATCCTCATTTTGATCTTCTGCCTAAGATAGCCTAATGAACCTAATGCAAAGGTCTGACCATTCTGCCTAACAAAATTTTCCCACCTTCCCTTTTGATTTAAATCTTAACAGGTCATTGTCTGGATCCAGACAACAATCTCATTTTATTTTTTTACACCTCCCCCTTCCTCTTACTCAAATTATAATCAACTCTAGACCTAAACAAGTGAATTACAACATGAACACGCTACACACTAAGTACATAAAATGGAAACAAGCCTTCTTCAAAGCAAATCTTCACACATCAAGGAAAAAAAGTAGTTACATTGGAGTTTTTTTAGTCCCTAGATCTTGATCTTCTACTCCAACCAAGCTTCTACCTCTATCTTACCAAACCCACTCACCTTGTATGAGTAGTCCTACCTTCTCTCTTTTTCTATTTATAATACTCTACTCCTATAAATACTAACAACCAATGTCTGCTCTAGTTCCCTGAGACTACCCCTCTATATCCTTTCTTCCCTTGTTTTCACACAAGTGAGCATACCTTTTATTCCACTTAGAGGTCAGACCCCTTCCTCCTTCCTGCTCATCTTCCTTTTATACCGCTTCTTACCAAGACTAGCACAAGTTCCTTATACCTCTTCCTCCCTTTGCCCTTGAGTAGAACCTCTCCTGAAAACCACCCTTGAGCAACTACCATCACCATCCATTGATACCTCCACCTCCATTTCCACCGTGTTGTTTGGTTGGGCACACTTAGAAAACTCACCTCCTCATGATACAATAGCCTCCTCACATTGCCTAGACCCTTTATGATATGTCCAACTCCCTATGAGCCCAAATTTCACAATCTTTATCATCGCTCTTCACTCCCTCCCACTTCCTTACACGCTACTCATTAATCAAGAGATGAAAGGGTGATCAACAATGTTCTTTCCTGATCCAAGCTTTAGGAAGGAAAAATGGTTGTTGTTTGACTTAAACCTAATTCTTAGCACCTTTTTAGAAACCACATCTACCATATCCGCATCTCCCTATCTAATAAACTTAATTCACTCGGGCAAGGACAAGATAACCCTATCTTAACCTAGTTCAACTATCCACCACCCACCTTATCCTAACCAAGCCACCCATCCTGCAGTAGTCCATCTTGGATAAATCAACCTACTACCTCATCCTGTGAACCTTAGGTTAACCCCAAAACTCCATTAGCCAACTTACCTATGCTTAACCAAAATTAGGTTAAGCTAATTGGGGCCTAACAAATAGTACAACTTGCAAATAGAAAAATAGGTTTGTAAATAAGTATGTAAACTTATTTAATTGGAAATAATGAGATACCATAATACGTTCACAGCTTTTGACACAAATTATATTATTTCTAAAATTGTTGAATAATTTATAAAAATATTTCTTTCTCAAAAAAAGAAGTGAAGGAAAATAAAGAATCTTTTAGGAATTCAAAATTTTGACATGAAATATTCATAATTAATTAATTATTTGAAATATGTGTCACAAATTGCCCTTGTAATATGTGGTGCAACTTTTGATTTTCAAGCAAAAAAATAAGTTTGTAAGTAAATATGTAGATTTATTTTGTTGGAGAAAAATAGTTGATAATAACTTGAGAAATATGCCATGTGAGAAGAAATAATACAAGAATAATAACCTTTATAATAGATTCTTTGCTACAACTATAGCAAAGAATAACTACCTCCCAAAATTGTAAAAATTCCTAGAAAAAAATTTATTCTCCTTTGAAAACTTGCAAAAACATTTAGTAAGAAAATTTCTTGAAACATTTGCCACACACGTAGAAAATATGTCATCTATGAGGAATAATATCGAGAATTGAATGGGACGTTTCAAAAATATTTTGTGGTCATAGGAGCATTTAGTTTGCTTGGGTGCAAACTATAATCAATACAAGCTTTGGTTCACTTATGTTGGCCTTTCATTGACTTTTTGTGCCAAGTTATAGATTTTTCTGATCTATTTGGAGAAAGTTGATAGAATCATATATTTAAGTTAACTTCAATTATAAACTTTCTTCTCTATAGTTGCACACGACAAGCCTTTGAAAAACCATGGTCAAATTAAATTCCCTAAAATATATTCTAACCCAAGATTTTCGTGCTAATATAATGGATCTTAGAATTATTATCAAATTGTTGAGATTTGAACCTCATCTTTTACATATGTAATTATTTCGTTTCTTAATCCAAATTTTTTGCCAATGTTTTGTTTAATGTTTGTACATGTTGCTTCAAATAATCCAATAGGGACATCTTTTGGCTATTAATCAACATCCAAAAATTTAAAACAAGGGCAAAGACATTGTATGCCCCTTAAATGGAGATTCGTAAGTCAAAGGTAGTAGTGGCAAAACAAAATGCCTTTTCCGAAGTGGCAAAACATGTACTTGGTTTTTCTTCTCAAGAAGGTGTCATTGTATTACAAAAATATGTTTTTTTTTCACCCCTACCATTGCAACTACAACGACTATAGAGTTGACTTAAATGTCTAAAATGATTAATTACATTTGTTTTGATGAAATATAAAAGAACATGTATGTTTGATGACTAACTTTCCATTTTGATTAGATTGGATGCACATGGACTATGTGCAAATCTTACATGGATATCATTGTTGTAGTAATTTGATTGAATTACCACACACAGATTATGACAATGTTTGACAATTCACCATTAAATTTTTTTCAGACTACTTAAATAAATCAGATATTTTATAATTTAATTTATTTCATAAACTATATATTGAAAATTAATGTAATGTTTTTAGAATATCATTGAATTGAACTATAATTTAATTTATTATAGTTTTGAAATTACATGCAATTAAAGACATGATATTTGACCTTATATGCACTAATCAAAATATAAAACATTACATTATAATTTTAGACATAAATAATTAAAATGGTGAAAGGATAAAGTTGGAATGTAATAAGATAGTCAACAAGGCAAAATGCAACAACATTAACACCTACACAAAACAAGAGTTGGGCAAAGTACCATGAATGCCATGACCTTAAACTTGGGCTCACAACCAAGGATAGGGGCATTACAAAAAATGAAGATGGGAGGAAGCCAAAACATGAGATGAGTTAGTTGGAATGAAAAGGATTCCATAAAAGGTGGGAAGTTTCTAAGACTAAAAGGAAAACCTCCCTAAAACTCCTAAGGTGAAATTAACCTTAACTTGGGAATTGAAATTTCTTATAGTCTCAAATGTTTAGGTGGTGATTTTAAAAACTAAATCACTTTTGAATTTAAAATATATTTGTTTCATTAGAAATTTTTAAACAATAAATATCGAAAGTGGGCTCACATTTTCCATTTGAAGGTTTGATAAATAAGTTATGGCTAAAAGAGTGGCCAATAGTCACTTGGTAGTTTCACTATTAACCACTAAAAACCTAGTAAACAAGGGTCAAGTGACCTTTTCATTGGAATGTGTCCCAATTTTTGGAGGTCATTTTGGGGCTACAACTTTTAGCCATTTTGATGCAATTTATCATTAATCACAAATTTATATAGTATAAATAGGAGGGTGATGCCTTTTCCCAAGTCTTAGCTATTCAAGTTTAGGTGAATCCAAGGGAAATCCATGACCCAATTTGCACTATGAAAAAAATGGTGTTTTGCAATTGGGCTTACAACTTAGTTTTTGAGTTGCAATGACCATATGCAACTCATTGTATTTCTACACTCATGAGTGTTATTAAACAAATTGCATGAATTGTAAAAAGATGCGATTCACCATATATGTGCACTATGAAAAAAATGGGTGTTTTGCAACTAGCCTTGCAACTCACTACATTTATATGTCGTGAGTGTTAATGGACAGTTGCATGAGTTACAAAGTTGCAATTCATCATATATACAATGCAACTCATTGCAACTCAATTACAACTCAATCAAAACAGTTAATTTTCAACTATTATTCAACGCCATTATAACTACACCCATGATGTCATGCTGACATCATTAATAATCATCCATCTATTAAAATATGACATGTGGCATTATGAAGATTTTTGGACAAAAAAATTTCTTTTCAAAATATTGATCTCCATTGTCCATTATGATGGTTAATGATGGTCCAAAATTGTGAGACACATGGCACAATCGAAAATTGTCAAATGGCACATTAGTTGTATTTTGGATAAAATAAAAAAATAAAAATATATATTTCAATAGCTAGGTAGGTTGTACATAACCATAGGTTGGTAGGTTGGTAGGTCTTAAAACTTACATACCTACATATTTATCTAGGACCTACCTACTTACCTATGTAAATAGGTAGAAAAGTAGGAAAGCATAAGACTAAGTGCACTAAATAATAGCCATGAATTTATTTTTAAATTTTATGTTTTGCTTCTAGGTTAAGCTTTTTTAAGCTTATCCCAAAATGGCACATCACTATAGAAAAACCCCATTTTTCGACTTGTCTTAGGCGACTAAAAGTGTCTTTTGCGACTATTTTTGATCAAAAATAGTCGCAAAAAACACTTTTAATCGCCTAAAACAAGTCGAAAAATGGGGTTTTTCTTCTAGTGCATGTATTTTCATGTGAAAACATAAAAGAATAAACCTCTTTATATAATTTGTAACATGAGATTTGAAAACAAAACATATGGGTTAATTCTTTAAGTTGTTCATTAGTTGTAATTGAGTTGCAATATATCACTTAAGTGTTCAAGGCATGCCAAATCCAAAAGGAGGGCTCCATTATTTTTGGGGTTTAAAAAAAACTTGAACCCTTCTTATTAGCATGTGTAGTGCACTAAAAATCGTCAAAAACAGAATAGAGTTGAGAAAGTTATGGCTCCTCAAAGTAGAGGGGGTCGAGAACTCAAAAAAACAAACCACCAAATGCTACAAAGGCTAATTCCCAAACACCCACAAAATTCCTTAGATGTTTTTTTGTTGACGTTAAAAATAAAAAATGATTTGTAGAAAGAAGGATCACCTTAGAATTAGGGACAAAAATCATAGATTATTTTTATAACCAAAGGTTCAAAAAATATTTGGATTATTGTTGGATCTAATATTAATTTATATTTCAAAGTGTTGGATCAAGGAAATTCAAGAGATCAAAGGATTAAATAAGTTATATCAATCACTTGTATGTATTTCTTCCCATATCATGCACATTAACAAAAGATGTTAATTTAATGTGGGAAGAGATGAACTAAAAAACATGGGCATCAACTTAAAAACCTTCTTATCTTAGGTGTTTACAAAACTATACAAAGAATGACATCCCAAGGAGGTTGGGACGAATAAGAACCAAGCAATCATGAAATCATGCTTTTATTTGCAAAGGACAAGTAAGGAAAATGTGCCCCTTGCGCTTGAATCAGAAACCAAAAGATTAACACCACAATTAAATCAAATCCTTACAATAAGTAAGAAGATCATGTGTATAGATGAAGCACTAGAGTTAGTAAGGGATGTTATTAAAAGAGGGACATATTCCTTAAGGAAGTTTAGTAGGTCATGGAAAATTTCTTTGAATTCATTTTTAATCATTTAAATGGCAAAATGAGATTTAGGAAAATGGGGTCAAGAGTAGGAATGTTATTTGGTGGTGGCCAAAAGAACTAAAGGATGTTATAGTGATTATGTGGACCTTAGTTATGTGAAAATGTGGACTATCCATAAGCTTATAGTACCCAAAGATGAAGATTGTAGAACTCCACACACCAAGGTTAAATCATTTTGAGGATGGATACCAAGCAAAAGTTGGTCATATTGGTTCAAACATAAACACCAAAAAATGAAATTTTTATAAATGGAAGAACACAAGGACTAACACCCAAATCTTGCAATTCTTTCTACACAACTTGCAATCACCCTAGGGAATCACCTCGGGGAAATCATTACTTGGATATTTTAGAAGGCACCTGAGATAAAATGGTATTTTTTAGTTTGCTATGAAATAATGGCATATTTTGAATATATTCTAGGTATGTCTTTAAAAATATTAAAATTATTATTATTATACTTTCCTTAATGAATTATATATATACACCCTATTTACATTTCAGTAAATTAAAAATATATATTTAAAAAAAGTTGTAGCTTTTTTTTGCATGCCATTTGGAATAGGCACTTGTTAGTTCTATATGGGCATGTTGGCATGTTACCTCAACGTAATATAATAGGCACAAGAGTTTGAGTTAGACATGATCATCTTATTTTCCCATCCATCACGTTTTTATAACCATTAGATGTGTCTTGTTTCAAGCCATTTAAAACAACATTAAAAAATGTTAGAGATGCAAGACTATGTCTAGAAATAGTCATATGGAACTAAACAAAATAACTTTAACTGGATGGGTAGATCAAATTTTAGAAAAATCATTCACAAATAAAAACATCAAGTCTGGATTTAGGGCTACATTTATATGGCCTTTCAACCCCAAAGGCAATGGATAAAACTTGACCTTTAAATATATACACTACAATAAACATCAATTATTGAGGAAATGGAGACAATTACACAATAGATGAGGGAGCTTATCACAATCAAAATTGGGGGAGGAATATGTTGTTACATAATTTTAAAAATCAACAAATTATATGTGAAAATCTACTTACGAATAGGTTAGAAAATGCTTTAGAACATTATAATGATTGAAAAGTAATTAGAAGATATCAATGTTATGAACCTAGTTGAAAATAGTTTTGATGTGCTGCAAAAAATTCAACCTCCCCCAAATCTAACTCAGAAATCCATGTGTTTGCACAATTTGCTTTCATCACTTTTGTTTACCCACAAGGCAAACAAAAGGAAAAAAACTATTAGGGCAAAAATATCGTTGGGTGGACCCACTAGGAACCACCTTGCCAAAATCATAGGAAAGTTGGACCCAACTTAAGAAATAACATTCAATTTCCTTATACATAGGTTTATTTGATCAGACTAGGTGGGCTATGTTTCCCCCACCTACGCACACATTCATGAAAAATAATGAACACCTAAGAACCTATAATATGCATTAACATTTTGATTCTTGAACCATTCCCTACCCATTCTTGACTCCTTTTTTAAAGATGTCCTTACACTTACACATTAGATATTTTTTCTTGTTTATGCAATACATGCATATGAAAACCATCCAAACTAGTCATTAAAATAGTAAAAGGTGAAAATAATTATAATTTGTGTTCTTGACATCAATGACCCTTTAGGACTTCACGATTTTGACTTCAAAATTTCATAATTAAAAGAAAATTGATTCAATCAATTATCTATAAAAGGCATCAAGTAGGTTGGCATTTGAAGTATTCTTAAAATTAATATCCACGAAAAATTCCCAAAAAATAGATTCCTTTTGTGTTCATGATCAAGAAAATCCCTCGTGTTACATTCTAAAAACTTTTTTTTATGCATTCATTTTTTATATCAAAACACATTTGTTTGTAACTTTGATTAGAGTTTTGAATTTTCTATGATTTAAGTAACCTTTTGATAAATAATTTGCACTGAAAAGCTTTTTTTATGTGAATCCGATGTTGTCTTGAAGTTAGATGGGTTTAAAAAATTAGGGGTGTTATGTTCTTAATCAATCCACCAAAGGATAAGTTCACCCATAATTGATCATTCCTAATCATATGTTATGACATCTATTAAATACCTAGATATCCTAAGGAAAAAATCCATGGACAAGGCAATTGTAAAGGAAATGAAAAAAAGGAAGGGGTGAAAACATGGTCAAAGGAGCTAAGGGCACCAAAGTAAAAGTATTTTTCCAAGGATTCCACATGACACATGTCGTTTTTATGTTGGTTTATATAATTTTTTCAAGTATTAATTTAACACCACATTAGATTTAAATACATTTTGATTACAAATTGATTGTATATCGTTAATATTATGCATTCATGCCTTCTATCACATGAACATGAATAATTTTTGGGTGTAGTCATACTAATGTGTACCATTAACAATCATAACCATTGTTTTAAAATAGTTTTAAAATAACTTTAAAGTAATTTTGATATTAAAGGCACAATCTGAAAAAACAAAATTATGGCATATTTTTGGATATTTTTAATATATACCTTAACATAATAGTATTAAAAATATTTTAAAGAAATTTAATGTTTTTTGAAAGACGTATCAAAAATATTTTTAAAATATTCTTCAAAAAAACAACAAAAAAGTAATGGTCTGAGGTGGCATGTATGATTCCTTATAGTGTGCTTAGACCCTTTTATTAAAGACACATTTTCAAAATCTATAATTTTTAAGGTCAAAAGCATTTTTGAATCAAATGTGCTTAAATGGGTTATATAAAAAATAATTAATTAGTTCATATCCTTTTGCCTTTATAATCATCAATGTCAAAATCCTCTCCAATTTTCAAAAAGAATGATGCACGTTTGGTATAAAAAAGGAAATTTGAAAAAAAAACAAAGATTGTCCATTCTTGAGGTTTGAGTGCTTTGAACATGCAAATTTTTTTTTGATTTGTGTCAAGTTTTGAACATGTAAACTTTGCAATTAATGGAAAATATTCCAAAAACAATTATGACAATCCAAACTATTTTGTTTCATTTGTCATATTTCAAACATGCAAAAATACAGTTTTAAGGAATGTCCATTCACTTGGCTGGTTCCTTTGACTGTGTTTTTACTCAAAGGTTAAAGGAGGACAATTAATTGAAGAGAATAATAAATTTAAGGACTACAATAGATTGAACAACTCAAAGAACTATTAATAAACGCACTAAAAAACACAATTTGCTACAACTTGGACTCTAGTAGTTGTAAAGGAGGTGGATGACAAATTCAATAAAACTTTTAGGCAAGCTTGTAAGCAAATCTGCATAAATACAAGGTGTGAATCTTAAATGCACAACATGGTTTCAATGAAAGGCTAGACAATAAACATGAGGGCATTGAATAACAAGGTTATTTCCTTCTAATGACTAGTGCATTGAAAACAAGTAGAGTAAAAACCTCGAGCATGGTAAAAGACAAACACAGAACACAAGACAATGGCAAGGAGGAGGAACATAAGATTGTGACAACCAAGAAGAACACAAAACCACAACTATATCGAGAGGAACATTTAAACCATGGTGATCAAGAGGAACACCAAAACCACAATGATTAGGAAAAACAGAAGACCACGATGATAAGCAAGAACACAATACCACACCAATTAGAAGGAACGCCAAGACCACAATGATGATGAGGAATACCAAGACTATGATGATCAAGAAGAAAATAAAAGCACAATGATTTGAAGGAGCACCAAGACCATAATGATCAATTGGAACACAAAAGCACAACGACCAAGAGGAATCAAAATCATGACAACCAAGAACACTTAGACCATAATGACCAAGAGGAACCAAGACCATGACAATTGGGAGGAACACCAAGACCATGGCAATTAATAGGAACACTAGACCATGGTGGATGAGGAGGGAAACAAAAGCATGATGATTATGACTAACATCAAAAGCATGGTAATCAAAAGGAATGCCAAGAACATGTCCATCAAAAAGACACCATGAGCACATCAATTAGGAAGAACACCAAGACAATGGCAATCATGATGAACACAAGAACATGGCAATCAAAAGGAACATTAATAACATAACAATTATGAAGAACACAAGAGCATGATGACTAGGAGGAACCAAGATCACAACAATTAAGAGGAACCAAGACCATGGTGACTAGGAGGAACATCTTGTGCCCATGGACTTTGAAAATTGCCCAAGCATTTGGTGAATATGATGACATCACACCCATTATCATTGATTTCCAAGCCTTAAACTAGAATAAATTTTAATTATATTTTTAAGAGTGAATGATTACTTTGAAAAATTTGGTTGTTGTTTTGTTCATCCATCCAAGTGATGAGAGTAGGTAGAGTGTAGTCGTCAACATATGATATTTGATTTTAGGTGACAATGTAAACTCTCATGGGCTACCATGTTTATGAATATATATTTTTTCATTTTTGACCACTCTTATTTTGAAAGGACATATCTTTCACAAATTTCATCCATTTTGAACAACTTAAATGGCTATGGGTGTCCCTTCTATTTTTTTACACGTTATTTTCATACTTACTAAAGTGATTGATACACTAAGTTTTCAATCACTAACCATTCTACCCAATAATGTTACATTGTATTGTAGTGTCACTTATCATATTGTCCCATTTCTATTTTATACCTTTACTTCCTTTGTAGGTACCATTATTTGGATAAAAACAAAGCACTTACACACAAACATATTTCTAAATGATTAAATTACCTTAACACCATTCCTTGGGTTGTTCCAATGTGGCAAAATGTTCCTTCTACCTTTTACCTTTAGTTTTCCTAGAATTGGGCTACCATTGTTCATAAAAACAAAACATGTCACAAGGAAAAACCATGTATATGAAAAAAACATGAATGGGAACCCATCCCTAAGAAGTACAAGGAAAATAAAAACACAAAAACACACATGTCATGAAAGAACATAACAATCAAGACACCACTAATACACTAATAAAATAAAATTAAATAAAATTAAATTAAAAAGGTGTTGTTTACCACAAATTGGTTAATGATGGAGGTACATTGGTTGAGATATGTGGGAGAGATGGGAAGGCCTCCCAAGCATGACAACACATTGAAAAATCATAATGGCCTCACATGTTGGAGGATTATGGACACATGTTGTTGACAATAAGAAATAAACATCATGAGAATTAAAGAGGATTGTTGATGATGGGTTATAGTGGCTTGAGCACAAGAAGTAAAAAAGGAGTTGAAATGAGAATGAAAACAACTATAAGTCTCCATGGCCATGGGAATGAAGTTGTCTCTTGATGCGCATTTTGCATATGATCATGAATATCTTTTTCTTAAATGAATTGTTGTTATTTGTGTTGTCTTGGACAATACATGCTATACCATATATGGGTGGGTTGGATTAA
>Ga0209208_10006657_pt1 | contig 15901 bp, 13 predicted proteins | sample S1TSphfallax_3_FD_187694 | JGI IMG/M metagenome (GOLD analysis project Ga0209208, IMG submission 187694) | Host-associated microbial communities from peat moss isolated from Minnesota, USA - S1T2_Fd - Sphagnum fallax MG (SPAdes) (version 2) | ecosystem: Host-associated > Plants > Peat moss >...
TTGGTCAACATTGTGAGCTTTGGGAAAGAATTTGATCAACATTGTGAGCTTTGGGAAAAGGAAAAAAAACATCAAAACATCTTTAATTGCCTTTGCATTTTGAAACCACACCATCACCCCCCCCCCCAAACTAAATATCTTTGATGGCATTTGAGAATCACATAAAAATGTGATATTTTTACTTACATGGTGAGTAAATTCAAGGAAGTTTCATTGAGGGCCAATTGTCCAAGAAGCCATTTTCAACACATTCATATATATATATATATATATATATATGATATGGATGAAAAATAAAATGTCATCAATGAATGACAAATTAAGTTAATTTGTGAACCATCATTGAAATGTCCACAATATATTTTAATATTTTAATAATTTGTTTTATGATTTGTTTTGGGGTTGGTTGTTGGATGCCATCCATGCCATAAGATGTAGGTTAGTGAAAATTTCACACAATGTAACATTATTGTTTGTCTTTACCACATGTATATCCCAAGGTAACATTCTTATGATCTAACATTGAATTTGATTTTTTTTTTCTTGCATCCCATGTTTCCTTATTTGAGAAAATGTCCCATCCTTCATTTGCAAACACATCAAGATCATTGGGAATTTGTGGATTGATCAATTACTTTTGACCTTTGGCGTTCTTTTATGAATATCTCCTTGATCTATAAAATGTGCTGAATCTTTTAGCAAAAGATCATTTTGTAGCATTGTCACATAGTTGTCCTACTTACCCAAATAAATATCTTTTTTTTTCCCTTGCAACCCACAAGGTTCATTTGAAGCTAAAGATCCTTGAGTCATTTTTCATAAATTCCAATGACAATGATTTCATCAGAGTTGGTTTAGGTGGGATGGGCTATAGCTGTAGGTCATACAAAAAAAATCCCAAACTGCAAATTTATTAGAGGTTGATTCCCAATCGAAAATTCTAAAAAATAAACATTTTACAAGTTGTAATGTTTCAAAATGTACTTATGGATCCTAAGATATTGAAAAAGTAGGAAATCTTTTTATGTTTTTCAATCTCTTTTGGAATCTTTTTGTCCTTTCAATTAAAAAAATAAAATCTTTATGTCTTTCCAATTTCTTACACATGTTTACATGTAATTTCATATAAATGTAAATGTGTGTTATTTCATTTGAATATGTTGATATTATTTCAAGAGATTAACATGTTTTTTTTCTTTGAGATTTATCTAGTTTTCAATAAAAACTTATCACTTAAATACTTAATTCAAGGATTTAATCCCCATTTCCTTAGCTGATTTGATGTTTATCCACTTTAATTGCTTCCAAAATTTCAATGAATTAAAAACATGGGTGGCTAATTAAATCTCTCCTTGGATGATAATTGGGAGGTATTTTGTACAATTTGAATCTGAATCTTATTATATATATCTAAAAATAACAAAGTTGTCAAATGTAAACCCTTATTTCTTTTTTGTCATTTCATCGTCATTGGTAGTGCGTAGCAATGCAGACTCCAAGTATTATTATTGAATTAAGGTCATCATTAACCTCTTTTCAAAACAAGTGTACAAGAATCTTGACCTAAAATTCCCCAAGATAATTCAAGGACTTGTAAAGTTCTAAGTAGTTCAAACATGTTCCCCATAAGTTGGTAGTATTGGAAATGTACAAACAATAGAGGGGGGTTCATCACAAATTTTATTTTGTGTATATTCATTGTGGAAGCAATGAATGCGTACACAAAGGCAATCAAATGACTTGTGATGTTTTAAAAGGTTTTACCTTCACCTTTTTACATGTGATGAAGAACGAGTACATGTGAATAATTTCATAACCATGATGATAGTGACCAAGCAATTTGTACACTCAAGAAGTAGCCACAAAGCAAACAAACTGAGAGGGATTGGCAAAAAAGAAAAGGATGCATCTGATGGACCACAAAGAAAGAACTAGTTCTGATATGTAATCCCGCTCCTCAATTTCTTTTGAGAAATCAAACAAACCGTCTACAAATCTGCCTGTTCATTCAAGAGAACCCAGCCGCTGGGTCATCGAGGTTTTTGAAATGTCCAAAGCCAACGGTTCTCTGATTCTTAAAATATTTAAGAAAAACCAGAATTGATGGTTCCTTATCACACAACACTGGTACAAATACCCTCTTTTGCCTAAGTCCTTTGCTTTTGCTCCATTTTCCACCTTTTCCATGTAGTAGTACATTGTAGAAAAGAAGAAGTTTGACAGATTATGCCATTTTCTTTTCCAAATGTCCTTTGAAGAAAAGAAAAGGCGGTTTGCTCTGGTTTAAAACAGAAAAAGTGGTTCCAAAAAAAACAGAGTAATACGTGAAGATTTAGATAGGACTCACCCTGTGGGAAAGTGTGTTTTCTATTTGGATCACACAAACCCACCAGATACTACAACTTCTTGTGGGGGTGGTGCTCTAAACAGGTGCAATGCAAGTTGTATGTCAATTGCTTTTTCCATGTCTAATTTTTTGTTGAAATTTGACTATTGAAAACTATAAAACTGCTATCTAACAGAGTTAACTTGCAGTAGATTTAATTCCACAAAGTTGTTCTAGTGCAGATTTAATCTACACAAGATTGAATTATGCAATGTCACTCTGTTCAGTGAAAGCATGGTAAAGTAGACCAAAAAAGTAGTCCTGTCAAGGGTCTGACAATTCTGTGAATTTGTACTAAAAGATGGATGCAAGAAAGAAGGAGCAACAATATGATGATCAGCAGGACTTATCTTCAACCATCACAATCCTAGACAAGTTCAGTATCGGCTTTTCTCCTGTGGATATCCATGGCCGACCATTGCTAGACCTGTCCAACACTGGAGGATGGCGAGTAGCTTTCTTCATCTTTGGTAGAGTCCCATTCAAACATTTCTCTCTCCTTTGAAGAAGCAGCTGCATTATCACTCGAAGTGTCATGATCCAAGTGGAAGAAACACAAACAAAAAGTCTAGACAATAATGTCAATGCTTGATTAAAAGCTTCCAAAAGATCAGTCATCTTTTTTTGCCAATTCTGCATCCTGAGGACAACAATTGATCTAGATCAGCAAGAAAATTTTCTCTGCTATGGGATGATCTGTTATAATATGTCTGTTCCTGGCACCTGCATGGAATTGTAGAAAACATATTAGTATTTGCTATTGAGAGCTTTGATTTGTGCAGCCATGATCAGTATGATCCGAAGATTTGGGTAGCTCAGCTTGCTGCTGAGATTTCAGAGATGAAAAGTGTAACTTAACAATAGTTCTTCGTCTGAAAGTACTTGCCGAACTTTACACTGATGTGAAGCAGATGATTGACATGGTATTGGTGCTCTTCGTTGATCAATCTTGTGCCTGCAGGCAATCAAATAGTTAATCGCCATGGGTCTCGCGAACTTGAGCTTCTTCTTGGGAACTCGTTTCTACCGCCACTGCAAACTCGCTAGTGGCAGTCTGTTCACGCGTGTTGCTCAAGTGCTGGTTTGCATCCACACGCAAGTGGCGACAGCGGCTGGCAAGCGACGACGCCGAAAACCTCCGCAGCTTGCACGAAGTCCATGATGATAACAAACGGTCTGCTATAATTGGAAGCCGCAAACTCCATCACACAACAAGCCTCCGGTACTTATACACAAGGATGATCCCATTCTAAAGAGTACCTTTCTTATTTTTTCCCAATTTTGTGATGTAGCTGCAGTGGCAACCATCCGCAAGAGGAATGAGCCAAATTTGACTACAGGTGACAGACAGAGTGACAGTACACATTTTCTAGAATCTTGCTACGTTTTGGCGACCTCCAAGAACTCAGTGTCTAACTATTGCGACTTCCATGATTTTCTCCTCCTCAGAATGTGGTGAACTAAAAAGGCATCGAAGAAGAGTCTTGCGCACCATCCGGAGTAGGAAAAAGAAAAAAGGTGTTGTGTTTTTGTGAAATTTCACACAACAAAAATTGTCTGTTTTGAACTACACACCAAATTCATTTCCAAAATCTCCCACGAATTATTAATTGCTTTCTAGATACAGATTGTGGTTTCCATGAACAAGTCAATTGTTTTTGGTCCAAAATTGTGAGGTAGCTGTGTGTGTTGGTGATCATCCAAATGAGGACTTTGAGAGGAAAATAGAAAAAGTTTACCTATTTTGTGCTAAATATGTTGGTGACATGCTAGAACTTCTCTCTAAATATGGTGAATTAAAAAAAAAAAAAAGCAGCAATCATATCTGATCATGAGAATATTGCAGGAACGAAATCTGTATCTCCATGGAGACTATGCACAGTAACTCAGGTTTGGCGACTTGTGAAGCTTCTTCATGGGATCCAGATCCATTATTGAATGTGCAAAAGAGATTTTACAAATTTGTTCAATGTCTTCACTCATCTTGACTGAAGTTGCTAATCTTTTAAGGCACTGAATCTGGTTCCAAAATGGACACTGGAATTATTAAGTAGCTCTAAGTCTTTGAGGATCAGCTGAATCTGGTTTCAATATGGGCACTGAATTTAAGTAGCTCTAGATCTTTGATGAGCTGAATCCAGTTCCAAATTGGGCACTGATTAAAGGAGCTCTAAATCTTTGAGGAGCTCCCAGTTTCAAAATGGGTACTAAAAGTAGCTTTAGATCTTCGAGGAGCTTTTGGTTTCAAAATGGGCACTGAAAGAAGTCAATATTTGAGCTTTTTTCTGTTCAAAATGGGGACTGAAATTGAGCTAGATTCTTATAGAATGAAGACAACTTTTTCTTTGCTAGTCTACAGATCATCTATTAGAAACAAACTTCACTCATTTTGGAATCATGAACATAAACAACAGGTGGAGGAGATGAAGGCCTCATTGCGGTTGTTACCAACATGGGCAACCACACTTGCTGCCAACACTGTGTATACAAATCCTCAATTTTACATCACAGCAAGCATCCACCATAGATAGGAGAATGGGAAGTTTTATAGTTTGGAAGAAAACCAAACAAACAAACACAAAAGACCCAAATTCTATATCCAACTACCATTGCTGTATACTTCAATCTTAGAAACCAGAGTAGGGTTTAGGATTTTAAGGTTCCCAATGTTACACTTCTGAACCAATGTCATGTGGGTTTCCAAGTAGCAGCTTGCTTGTACTTCAATTTGAAAAGCAATTAAGGTTTAGGGTTTTAGGGATAACAATGTTACATTTTTGTTACAAGTAGCAGCTCACTTCCAAAACAAACAGCCAAATTATACCCAACTACCAGAATCTTTTACTTTGATTTGGAAAAACCGATTAGGGTTTAAGGTTTTAGGGTTGACAATGTTTCATTTTTGAATGATGTTGTGGTTCCAAATAGCATAGCTCAATTCCAATACAAAAAAATAAAAATAAATTGACCAAATTACATCCAGCTACCATAATATTATTCTACACTTTTCCATGAGGGATGGATTGTGGGTTGGGATTATTGAAAAATCAAATATTGCAAAATTTCTAAAGCATTTCTTCAAAAATATATGGATTGTGGGTTGGGATCAATTAATCACTATTTTTCAATTTTTCAAGAACTAGCAGGGCCCTTATTGTGTTCCCATATGGTTTTCCAACAGTTCATCATTATTTATGTCAATCTCAATTTTAATTTAATTAAAAATAATACAAATATCATGGACATGAAAAGGCATATGTTAATTTCATTTTTGCATATTTGTGTTGTTGGGTAAGTGAAAGGAGTGAGATAGTTATTAAGATATGAGATAATTATTTTTAAAAACTAGTCAAAAAAATGTGATCACTAGGAAAGGAGTGAAATAGTTATGTTTGAAAATGAAATAAGTATCATGAATTGTTTTTTAGAGTTGTTGAAGGATGATAAATACCAAGGATTTTGAAAAATCACTCATATATATTAATTCCTTGTTCCTCTTGTCATTAGAATTTTGAAATTTTCATTTCATTTCATAAAATATTCTTGAAAATTTTAATATTTTCGTGCACAATTTTCTTGGGGGAATTTTCGCTAACAAATGTTAAAAAATACATAGCTATGGAACCAACAAAGGGGGGAGACATGGTGTATCCTGAGTATTAACTTGATATGTGAGACATGGGTGTGATGATTTTGCCCTTGCCTTTCTATGATTGCATGCTTTTGCACTTGTGGTGGTTTGTGATGACATGCTTTTTGTGTGTACTACTACTTGGGTTTTGTTGAACCACTCTGGTTGGTGGTGGCAAGAACTGTGGATTTTGTGAGGTTTTTTTCAGGGACTGCAAAAAACATTTCCACCATTAAGAAAACTTTGCATTTGTGTGTGTGTCTGGGAATTGAGTCCAAATTTCCAAAGTAGAGTTGAGAGAAACATTCTTGGAGTTTTGAGAAAAGGCATAGCAGAATAAAACAGAAAAAAAATTGTCCTCACAAATCATTAGCAGATTTATCGACAGTTTTGTTTTCTTGGCTTGCAGGAGCTTCAAGACTTCTTCCCTTACTTCTCTCCAATCCATGCAAAGAAGACACTATCCACGTTCTATGAGACAGAGTTTGGACAAGCAGCTTCAGGTATAATTCTTCTCAAAAAGCAATTGAAGTTCTAGTGCTTGCAGTGCAGCTTTTAACTCAAGGAAAACGAAACAGAAAATAGCAGATCTGCTTCCTATACATCTTTCCATTCCATGCAAAAAAAAAATTTGTCCAATTACTTGGAGACTGTGTGTGGACAAGCAGCCCCAGGTACTCTTTCCAGAAAACAATTGAAGTTGTTGCTTGCAGAGACTTACAACTTGCAGCTTTTTCAGTCAAAGAAAACGGACCAGAAAATAGCTTCCCAGTCTGTGCAAAAAAGACATTGTCCAAGTACTTCGAGACAAAGTTGTGGACGAGCAGCTTCAGGTGCTCTTTTCAAAAGACAAAATTGGAAGTTCGTGGTTGCATCTGGAGACACTTACAATGCAGCAAAGTTTGATTCAAGGAAAACGGACCAGAGAAATTATCTCCCTGAAAGGAAATTGTCTATCATCTGTGCACTGCATACATCAGGTTGTTACGCGTTGGATCGTCGAGACCTGCGCCATGGCATGAATGGAGGAGGCGGCTAACATCTGGCTCTCCTCAACATCTCCAGAGAATTTGACGTTCGCAATTTCAGAGATGAGATACACTTGGCTCTTCCTTACGATTGTGTTTCTCACACAAAACCCCGGGGCGATCACAAATGCCACCTTTCCAAGATCGTATGTCTTCTCAAGATCCTCCGATGCCATCACCGACTCCATGATTGCGCCATCGTAGTGCATTGCAGGAGTCGCCCAGATAATTCTTGCCGGCGGCTCAAAGGACCACGCCAGTTTGTGAAGAATCCACACCGCCTTGGCCACGACCAAAAACCTGTGAAAGATATGATGCACATTTGATGGAAACTTGCCGTGAGCTATGATGGCGCAGCTATGGTAAAAGTTTCCAAACAAAACGTGTTCCAGACAACTGGGAATAACCTGCAAAAACTTCGTCCGGCAGAATTCTCGAAACCGGCTGCACTGCAACAGCGTCTGTGCCATCTCATCCGTTGAACTCGACTTTGTCGACATCTCTTGAAACGCCAGAAAACAATCTGCTCTGTATCGTTCAGGGTTACTTACTGCGTTGAACATGTCCAAGTGAGGCAGACCGAAGAAAGCGTTCTCGAAACCATGAAACAAGTGAGAAGAGATCCAATACTCCCATGCGTACTTCTCGTGAACGCGTCTCTGAAAGCAGACTTGAGGCAGAAACTCGTGAACGAAACTTGAACCCCCTTCTGGATCCTTCGCACTCATAGTGACATATAGAAGCTCGGAGAAAGACGCAGTTTCCGTGCGTAGATTCTGCACGGCAGTTTCCAGCATGACAATCTGGTTCTCCTGTGCGTCGATGTCAGAGCAAAGAGTTAGAAACTGCTCAGCGCTCTTCCGCTCAATCACATCTTTTAGTACAGCACTCTCACGGAACTCCTCGTTCTTTCTCTTCATCCGCCTCGCAGCAGTTTCCAAATTTTGGACATGTCTGTGGTTCTCCATCTGAGAAACGAGGATCAAAGTTCCGGATCTGGAAGTTTTTGGTTATGTTCAAGAGTCGAATTGTAGAACTGAGAAGCTGGGGCGCTCAGGATCAAGAGGACCGATTATTGCTTGAGATCGATCGAAAGAGCACGACGAAATTGATCACCAAAAGCCACAAAGATCAAGTAGCGGAACGTGAGAGAAATAGCGACTTGGACGTGATGATGATCTTGGCTGGCTGGCTAACATGGAAGCTAGAAAAAGCTTTTGTAGCAATCTTCAGACAACGAACGCATCGCCATCGGCGACGGCGCGCCGGCGGAATGCAAGGACGATATGGACGCCCGGAGCGGCGTTTTCTTTTGCGCGAAATTTCGCCAAAATGAGAGAAAAAGACAAATAAAAAAGGGAATTATCTGTCGCAATATTCCCTTTCTTTCTGAAACAAATCGCCAAATTTCGGAAAGAAACAAAAAAAAATTTGAATTTTTTTTGGGGTCAAGTTTGAACTCTGATTTTAGTTTAGTAGCATTTAAAATTTTTAATTAGGTTTCTCTTTTACTATTTAAGGTGCATTCACACTTGGTGTTGGGGACTCTAAGGTTGAGTCCCCTAACACCATACTACCCATTAAGCTATGGCCCATTTAACATTGGGTGCCATCTAAGATGCCACCTAGATTTTCATTTAACACTAAATTAACATCAAGTGTGAATGCACCATTAGATAGGGTCTAATAACTTGTTGCCATTTTATAATAAGCTAAATCTCTCTTGGGGATGCTAGCCAATGACATAAACATCAGAAAATTGAGAAAAAAAGGATAGCTTCACGGCAACCGGACCATTGGCTTTTCTTTCAATTTTGTGATATCAATGAAAATACAAAATAATTCTTATGATGTACCCGCCGGGTATCAAGGGATTAAAAAAAAAAGGGGGGGGAATACAAACATTTCAAAAAATGGACATTAAGCACACTATGCTAAATAAGGTGCCCTCCAACTCTATTACAAAATTTGGATCAAGTGCTCAAGCAAGTCAATATTAGTCCATGTAAACTCTAGGAGTAGTAAGAGGTTCTAGTTCTCATCAAATGTGAACTTATGGAGCATGTGGTGTGAAAGGAATGAGTAGATTTGAGAATGCACATGTTGCCAACATCACAATGATAGAAACAAGATTGTCAAAGACTTGTAAGCACTCATTCATACCCAGGTTCTCATGAATGGAAAGATGTGTAGGGATAAATTGGATTCAACTTTGATTACAAAAAGTTTTTAGATTTACTTCCAAGGAATTGGCAACCATGCATTTTGGTTGCATATCAAAGATAAATACCACTTGCTTTAGCAAGTTTGTGAAGAATACTACAAAACAAATTGAAGAATTCCAAGGGGAGTGCATCATCAATGCATCAATTCATATTAGAAATTTGCAAATTGAAGGTGATGCAAAAGTTTGTGAAGAATACTACAAAACAAATTGAAGAATTCCAAGGGGAGTGCATCATCAATGCATCAATTCATATTAGAAATTTGCAAATTGAAGGTGATGCAAACTACGTTGCACCAATTTTGAAAGCTAACACACAAGAAGAACATCAAGATTTTGCAAAGTTGAAATTACATTCATTTATGAGAAAACTCCTTGGCAAGCACTGTCCATGTGAGCAACGTGTAATAGGACAACATGCAAAATGGATTTTTGTAAACCTACATGATGATGGAGTTGAAAATATCAACCAATATGATGGCCTTGACCTCTTCATGGTCAATCTATTGAACATGTTAACGAAATCTAGTATATCTATAACATTTGTGACAACATTAATTGTAATTGGTAGCACAAGAAATAAGCACAAATATATCAATTTGTTTTCACCCATTATTGAAATGAACAACAAAACAAACAAACAAATTGTTGATGTAATGGAAAGATTCAACCTTACATAGGTCAAGATTGAATAATGTTGTGCAATGATTCAATAACGCACAATCAAGAATCAATTGCAATACTTCAAGTAGACAAAAAAATTCACAATACCAACAAGGATAATTAAATTTTTTTTTTGCCAATTGTAGCACCGCCATGTGCCATTCATTTATTCAACACAAGAACATGATATTTGCAATTCTCAAATTTGTTGTCAAACACTCTTCATCAAAATAGGAAACTATCCAACTTCAAAATGGAGCAATTTTATATTCAGCTTGATAACAATTAAGTTCTTAACTTAGTTTGATTCAACATTTGATATAAAACACAAGAGTCCAATCATGGCATCAAAGGCCAAGTTCCAAGTTCCATGTCTTTGAAAATTACAAAAATGGAAGTTCATTTTTCACATGTCAATATATTTTACCATGTGGTTTATTTCCAAAATAATGTTCCAACATGACTCTTTAATTTGTCTTGACATCTTCACACCTTGTAAACATGGTTCAAGATCATTGTCAATTATTTGTTGATTTGCAAAAGACATTTAATTGACAACATTTTTAACATGCATAATTTTGTTATCTAGCTCTAATTGAATCATTAAAGCTTCAATTTCCAAATCCCTACCATTAAAAATTGAATGTGTAAAAGATATCACAACAAATAATCACATCAAAGAAAAAGATAAATTGCAAATTAGTTTTAAAAAACAACTCTCCAAAGATTTTTTTCAAGATTTTGAAACAATTATCTACAATATTCTTACCTCTATTCCAATGTTTGTTGAATACTAAGGCCCTTTGTATGGTATGGTGCACATTGCTAACTTGTTTGAATGATTTATTACAACAATCAATTATAGCTTGTAATTGCATGTTATAACCTTTGTACTTGAAAGAAAAATAATAACCTAGAATTGCCCCTTGAGGTTTTTGGATATGTATCTATGTGACAATATAAGCCCTATGGATAAATGGTTGACCACAAAAGCTTTTGAACCCAACCATCACTTTTATCAACTCGTCCCTTTTGAGCCATTCAACTTGATCCTAAAAACCATGTTCACAAAAGACACAAATTCCCATTGAACCAAATGCATTCTTGATTATGCCCAAAATTGACGTAATAAATAGTCTAGCAAACAAATATTACACTACAAATAATTTATTCCATGAACAGACATTTACAACAAGCATGCAACTTGAATCCCTATATGTACAACACATTGATACTAAATATCTTTTTTTTTCATTAAATGTTTAAGTTTAAAAAATAATCAGAAAATGAAGGCCTTCTGAACTTTGAAATGTTTGATCCACCAAGAATTGTTCTATTGCATCATCAAATGGAATATTAGATTACAAACAACTTTGACCCAATCTCAAAGATTTTTTTCTAAGAAAATTCATCAATGCAAAAATATATATATTGATGTAGAATCAAGGAATTCAAAATGGTGTGAAAAATTGCCTTATCTTTTGGACTTCGCATTAGAAATTCAAAAATAGAATTTGACTTTGTTCCATAACACAAGAGAAACAGCTTATAAGCTTTAATGAAGAAAAATGTGGATTAAATGCATGACCAAAACTAGCTTCAAGGACTTCATTATGAATAAACAAAAATTCCTACAACAACACACAAATAAAACTTGTAACTCAAAGAACATTTGTAAAAAAATAACATACGTTGTGCTTAAAAATGCAAAAGAACTAGAAACGACATAATCTCGCAGAAAGAAAAAAATGGGGAAAAGATTTGAAAGATTTTACAAGAGAATAATTGAAACTCTAAAATCATGGGAAGTGAATTATGATGACTAGAAACATGAATCCAAAATGATTGGTGCACAAAATCTTTGATTTAGAGAAAGAAAGAACAAGGATATGTTCAAGATTTGCATGACAACATAATTGTGACACCCACCAAAATGAAACCAAGTGTAAACCAAACATCATAAAAACAAAAGTTCATAGTTAAAATGAAAAATATTACACCAAAGTTCAAATTTGAAAAGAGTCGCCCTCAACGATCTTAAGGCGGTGATATTAAAATGCACAAAAGCCCCTCTTAGGCAGATGTCCAAGTGCTACATGAAAAAGTATACAGACAACTTTGTCATCATTGAGGTTGACCTGCTGACCTTCTCGACCAAAGTAGTCAAATTGGCAGTTGTAGAATTCTAACAAAAATGCGGTCCTGGCTTCGAACATTGATATGTTCACGATGCAATGATGGAATGATTTGTGCACATTTTCTTTAGAAGTTTCAATAGGTTTTAGAGGTCCTTACCTTCGATGTTTGCACTACTTTTCTTTTGATGGATCATGACAATAATGACATGTGAAGCAAGTAGGTTAGTTGAGGGTTAAGTTATTAAGTTTTTTGAATGTTGGGTAACTTGCTAACAATACTAACATACAAACCTTAAAACAAACCCAATTAGCCCTATAAACCCAAACTTTTTTTTGACTATTTACTTTTGATCCTAACTTTTTCATTAACATACCCATAAATGTGAACATGGCATTGAGTTTTTAGTTATTTTAAACTCTTGAATTACAAGTTGTTTTAGGAGGTGGATATAAATATTTGCCATGGCTTTAGTGTTAGGTGTTGGTCCACCCATGGCCCATCGAACAACCAATCTATGGGATGTAATTGTGAAGCTCAAAGTTAATGAATAGGTAAATATCATGTCAACAAACCTTCTCAAAACCTAAACTATAAATATGTTTTAATATTGGTAGATTCAAAGTACTTGAGTTGTTTTATGTTGGGGAAGGCAAGGCACATGGGAAACTCAATCCACATGACTAGTCATGGGTTTTTTTGGTGCATAATTTTGCCAAAATGTGAAAACAAAGTAAGAAGGATATGTTCTGTTTCAATATTCTCATTTAATTATTTTTTTTTCCAAATTTAAAAAAAATTGAATCTTAAAAATCACATTTTGATTTTATTTTAGTTTGGTAACATTTTTAACTAGTATATTTAGTATATTCTAGATAGATTTTAAAGCCTATCACCATATGATGTTAATTTTTTATTGATTTGCTAACCAATAACACAACATTAAAAAATTGAAAAGAAAAATCATTACATGGGGTTAAATATTGTTTTTAGACATTGGAACTTGGGAAATATTTGTGTTCCCATGCTTGATAAAAGCATTACCTTCAATTCCCCTTTTGATTCATTCCCCTTGTCATGTCAAAAGTGGGAGATTGTTTTCATCTTCTTGCAACAAACCCCAATTTTAAAAAAATATATATTAAAGTTATTTGTAAAGTCGCCAAAACTTAGAGTTCTCACCTTGTGTTTAGCAAAAATTTAGGATGCAATCAAAAACACTAGGTGAGCTTGGAACAAAGGAAAAAAATAGGAGGTGAAACTTGAAAATGCACCAATTTTGATGTTTTCGCAAATTTCACCCCATTTTTTTTGGTTTCCCAAAAATCTTCAAACTTAGGGTCACTTTCCAGATGCTTTAGACTCAAGGTGAAAAATGAAAATATGGTGCCAGATATTGTGCGAAATTCAAGGTCACTTTATGAATATCTTTATTACCACTTATCAATTATTTGTGAAGTAAAGCCCAAGGCCATGGGTTTTATTAGAACAAGGGCATGTGTAAAAAGTGGGGTTTGAAAATTTGGGCTGGATTTTGGTAAAGCCCATGACCTCAAGCTTCAGTAAGCTTGAAAACCTAGTTTGTGTTTTTTAAAATTTTATTTTTACCCATTGGATACCATGAGAAGTAACCAAAACAAAACAAACATTTTTTTTTTGAAATGCCCCCAAACAAAGGAGGATAATATACGATGGATAACATGGCTTCTAGTTACACTAAGAAAAACAAAGAAGATTTTTATGCACAAATTGAACTACCTACTAGGTATGTCAATTGTTAATTAGGAGATAATTAAGTCAATAAAACCTTAGGTTTGACTAAAATTAACTATGGCAACAAAAGTGCATGAGAAGATGTATTGAAAGGAAATAATGGAAGAGGAGAATTCAAATTTCCTTCTAAATTTACATAGTTTTGAATTTTGTCTTGCTTTTTACATTTTGTGAAATTATTCATCATAAATAAATAAAGTTTGAAAGTAAAGGGTTTCACTTGTTTTGGCATTTTGATAAGTTTTAAGGTTTGTAAAGGAGGTAAATGAGGAATTTTGAAGATTAAAAAAAAGAGGGGGTTCAAAAGTGTAAAATAGAGGAAAATTCTTTTGATGTTGCATGGTGGGGAATTCTTTTGACAAATAATTCCAAATAAAACATGTTTCTACTGACATTTGTCAATGTGTTTGATCACACATTAAAATAATGAACATACATATTATAATTAGTGGTGGAACAAACCATTATTATAGCCCAAATATTTTGGTTATCACCATGAAAATGGTGAGTGGGTGCTCTATCATGGCAACATGGAACGTTTGCACATATAATGAACCTAATACCTTGGGTTTTGATGGATGAAAATTCTTCTAGGGTTCTAGAACAAAGGTGCACATGTTAAAGTTCCAACATGTAGAACCTTAAAAGCCCAAACCTAAAACTTTCAATGCACCCTTCCTCTAACCTATGAAAATAACAAGTAATCTCTCCTCATAGTAAAGACCCCAAAATTGAATCCATTTTAAGCCTTTATCTTCCTAGCCACCATTTTGGAAGGAAATCAACTTAACACCAAAATTATAATAAAAATCCCCACAATAATCAACATTATTATTTTCATTTCAACCCCAAGGTTATAATGGCTACGGAATAACTTCTAGAATTACATATTTGAGCTTTTTGGAGATGGAACAAGGGAGGAGGAGGTTCTTTCACAACATTGGTTGTGCACACACCATAACCACCTATCAATTTGTTATATCTTGTTGTAGCACCCACCAACAAAAACAAGGGAGGGAACCAATGAACCTTTAGAAGGACAAGCTTTGGAATATTAGTGTTGTACAACTCTTTTTGGATTTATACGAGGAGATGCATTTTGTAATTGGAATGGGGAATATGAAGAAAACATATTTGGTTATAATGTGATTCAAATGAAATTTCTTTGTGAAAATTAAGTTGTACATGGGAACAAGTTAACTTAAAGTGGCGTAGGAATCTAAAATGTGCCAACAATACTAATAAGAGAAGGCTACGTTTAACATTGGCATTTATGCTTGGGTTTGGTTCAAGTGAATGGAGTACAACATTCTTGCTAGAACCATAAAACCCAAAATGACGTACTTCAAAAAATGGACATGTGAAAGCATATTGGCACCCAAGTTAATCCTTAAGAGTTCAATGATGACAACCTTTTTAACAACAATCAAATATCACCAACTATTCAAATGTTAGTTTTTGGAGGTATTCTAAAACCTCCCACTTCATCATGATTTGTAGCATGTGCCACAAGGGAATTAGAAGTGCATGACTAAACAAAAAGTTAAAAATGTTGATTTAAAGTGTAACTAATTGAATAATTATTATTGCACTCTAAGAAAATTTGCAATGATATTTTAAAAATTAAATTAAATTTTTAAAATGGAAACAAGGAAGGGGATAATATTGAAGATGATCAAACTTGAAGGTTACAATGTCATGTGCCAATTATAACTAGCTCAAGTTTTTGCTAATGTTATGTAATAGGGCAACTTGCTTTAATCCATAAACAAGTTAGACATATGTAATTTGTACATTATAAGTCCTTGTGGATGATAATAAAACCTTTTTTTGATATGCAATTAAAATTTCAAATATTTATTTCCACAATCCAAAAGTAAATATTCTCATTGTTTTGAAAATATACCTCATTTCATTTCACATGTTGTCATTTTCAAAAACAACACTCGTCCAAGTATAGCAAAATTTGGTTTTAAAAATGCATATATTTGCACATAAATTGATTCAATTAATAAAAACATAAAAAATATTTTGGGAGAAAACATGGAAGTTATTTTAAA
>Ga0209208_10006658_pt1 | contig 15901 bp, 10 predicted proteins | sample S1TSphfallax_3_FD_187694 | JGI IMG/M metagenome (GOLD analysis project Ga0209208, IMG submission 187694) | Host-associated microbial communities from peat moss isolated from Minnesota, USA - S1T2_Fd - Sphagnum fallax MG (SPAdes) (version 2) | ecosystem: Host-associated > Plants > Peat moss >...
CCAAATTTTGATATGGATTGTGCAACTAGTCATTTGTTGAAATTAAAAATTGATCATAGATTGGACTGTTATCCCTTTTGAAATAGGTTTAGGTTTTCTTTATATATATGAACAAGTTTTTAAGAAAGGCAAAAATAAAGTGGAAATATTTTTTTGTGGCAAATTTTTTTTAGATGAATAACATTGATTAATTTCTCTACTTTTTTTTTCATTAAAGGAATTTATAAGAAAAAACCAAATTTCAGTTGGTGATTTGATGGAAGGGTTATAAGGCACAAGATGCCCATGTTGTTTCATTATTTCCCTTATGACCTTCCATTGCTTAATTATTTCTTTTTTGCTTCAATATGTGTGGATGGCTAGGTTTATTTTGTGAAGGCTTAACCTAACTAAATTGCTTTCACTTTTGACATTTTGCATTTAATTCAAAAAAGAAGAGGTCACCACTTTTTTTTTGGTGAGAAGCATCTTAAGGTCCAAAGCATGGTAAGTTAAACCAAAAAGTATGTCTACCTAATATTCCATTTAAAAATATAACAATTTTTTACATAAACATAAGTAAATTGGAAAGCTTTTTATATTTCATTTTGAAAACATATATGCCTTTGTTACGTTTATGGTAAGTTGAGTATAAAATTTGAAAAACTTTAGTATAATAAAAGTAGGTAATACGTATGTTTGAAATTGATTGGAAATTTTTTTCAAACCTACTTTTACCCTATAAGCTATATATATTTTGATTAGAATGTGAAACAGATGAAAAGTCACAAGTATATTTTAGGACCCCATTAATTCAAGAAAATTAAAATGTAATATTTCATATGTTTACAACCGACTTAAAGGCTATAAAGTAGATTGTGAACTTTGTTTGAAGTTCAATGAATATATTTAAATGTGTAGTCTTTATTTAAAGTTTTAACAAAGTTGAAGAAAATGTTCAAATGAATCATTGAACAAATGATATTTTTAAGTTAAATATATCAAATCTTACTTGGTGGTTATTTTTTTATTTATGTTGCAAGGAACATGAATGATTTAATTTACCATGCTTGGACCTACTATCATTTTTTTTTTTAATGTTAAAAAAATAAAGGTCAAGCTTTATCTTTTAGGCATGGGGCATTTTAGAGCCATACTAGTCCACCCATAATTGGGGGTCGAAAGAAAAGGAAATACGACTTTAAGTGTTATTTTTTGCAAATAACATTTACATGGGACAAATTTAAGTAAAAAAAATTGAATAGTAGAAGATAAAACATTACATGTGGTGATGGTGGTTTTTTACATGCATACATCACTGTGTATCACATGAAATATTAAGAAACAAAACATTTTGTGTAAACTTAGAAAAAAATGGTTGAATAATAAGGTCAAAACTTGTAATTAAGAATCAAAATAATTATATTGGAAAAGGACCATAAGTTATTTTTCCCAAAAATAACTTTTACATACAAATGAATTTTTGAATAAAATTCTTTGTAATTTGTTGTAAAAAAAATTAAAATTTTCCCAACTGTGTCACTTTTTTTTGGTTAGTCATTATTAAATAAATATGAATTTCTTAAAGTGTGTAGATTCCTTACATATTATTCAATGTTTCATTTTGAAAAATGGTCAAAAGTTTAAATCATCATTAAAAACTAAATTTTCACATTTTTTAGTTTTATTATACTTTAAGCTATACCTTTTCTTAATACATCATATACATTATAACCCATTTACATGTGGTAAAGGACTTTTGAAGCTCTAAAATTCGAAAGCAATTTTGAAACATATGTTGAATTTATAAAGTTTTAGAATTTCACATTTTTAAATGTCCTAAATTAAAACCAAAATTTAAAATTGGATCAAATAATTTTTTACTCTAAGTTGTTTGACATTCATATGAGGGAAAAATGATTAACTTACCATGATTAGTATGGTTTTAAAATGGTAACAATATTTATAAAAAAATTGGCTAATTATGTCTAACATTCAACACCCTTTGTAGCTCCTAGTTATGTGTTTTGACCCAATAGTTGAATATTGGAAACTACATGTAGATTTGGTACTTTACATGTAAAGGTTGAGAAATTCAATGAAAATGTTTCATTTAATTGCAAAGAAAGGGCAAACAACAATGAAAAATATAAGGTACTATATTTAATAAAAAATACATCCCAACTTATTGTTCTACACCTTGTAACCTATTATAACCCTAATTTATGTACAACAGTCAATTATGGTTCCACCAACACAAAGCCAACAAAACTTTTATCAATTTTGGCCTTTTATGGGATATAAATGGCAAATTTTTTTTTAACCTAGCTTTTTGAAATAACAAAGCTTAAGAACATTTCCAGTGATGTTTGATATGGGATTTTACAAAAATATTTTTGACATCCAAGTTTTAATTCCTCCTTTTTTTCCAACCCAACCCATAAAAAGCTAAAACTAAGATTGCAAATAGGTGAGAAACAACTAATAAAAACCCACTTGGAACAATCAAATTATCTAGCCAATTAAACACATTGCAGAACAATCAATAAACATAATTTGATTATGTTTGTTAAATCATTTTAGGGCTTTGAAAGGTGTGCATATCTTCAAGGTTACATAATATTCTAGTGGACTCACTAAATATGACTATTTTACCTCATCTAAGATTTCTGGTACTTGGTCACATAAGGGTTAATTAGGATAGTCACCAAACATATAAGGAATTTGAGAAAAAATGTATAGTAGGATTGGTTTTTTTGCCTATTGGGGTCCAAAGATAACTTATGCCTCACCTTTGGGTGCATCCATAATTGCTTGAATATAATCCATTGGTGGAGAGACATGAAAGTCATGCCTCCCCAAAAGAAGTGGTAGTCCATTGGTTGAAAAAATTCTTAAGCAAACATTTAACATCCTTATGAACAATCGCTTTGCTCCCTCCAATTGAACATTCAAAATTTGATAAGTGGACAAAATAGACCCTTGGTCCAAAATGGAGGTATGTGAAAAGTGTGAATCTATTTACATAAAAAGGTTCATCCTCCATCAATGTAGGAGATCATTACCAAAAGATGTGTAAGAAGATCTATAGTCATGGGCAATGCATCATTTATGTAACCTTAAAGTTTCAAGTGATGCCACACTTTTTGTACAACCTCTTTGGTTTGGCGTGTAATTTATGTTATATTGCATCTACTTATAAGAGTTTTGCACCTAATTTGTTTGTCCAACTTGTGGTGTGCATCCATATTGATATTCTTCGCTGTTGCCTTCTAGGAGACCTCCTTACCTCCTTTTAATCATCATCTTATGTTGTTGATCATTACTTCTTCTTTATAGCCCTTTTCTTGGGTGGTTTCTATCTTCTTCTAATCATCCTTTTCTATTGGTGATGGGTGCTTCTTCTTGATCATCTTCTTTTATTGGTGTTTGTTGCCTCTTTCTAATTGTCCTCTTTTGATGGTGATGGTCACCTCCTTTTGACATCTTTTTAAAACTTTCGTTATTGATCAACACCTCTTTTTGATTGTCATCTTGTGTTATCAATCGACATCTCTTGATTGTTGCCTCCTCTTGATCATCTTCATGTTGTTGATTATCTTTTATGTTGTTGATTGTTGTCTTGTTTTTCTTGCACCATCATCTTGTTCTTCTTTTATGTGTGTAGTCTTATTCTTGTTTCTAATCTTAAAAACCTTTCACCCCTCCCCCATTTTCACTCTTTCATGGATCAATGGTCTGTTATTGTAATCTTGCTAAAACATGGCCTTTGGATTTTTGTTGAGCTATTGCCCTTGCCTTAGCTTCTTTTTGAACCTTTGATGTAAATCCAAGATTACCACCTTTAAACCCTAGAGGGTGGGCTTTAAAACTTATTGCAAAATCTTTATGAAATGGGTGAAAGCACACTAAGCCCCCCCAAAATTGTAGTCACATGTATAATCTTTTTACAATTAAATTATTTAATAATGTATGGACATCACATCTTGGATTATTTTTGCTTGTTTTAAGTATATTTGATTAGCTTTAGATTTCATCTAATCAATTATTTTGAAAAAGAAAAAAAAACATTGAAGAATTTGAACGTTTGGAGTATATTCATGACAAAATAATATTTGTCATAAAGTTTGAAATTTTGAATATATACTTCAAAACTAAAGTTATGGATGGAATTTTTGGGTGAATTTTTTTATGGTGTATGATATTGATATACATCAATTAAATTTAGGAAAATTTAAAAATTTTAAATTTTTTGATGAAATTCCATTCAAAAAATGTCTTTTTTTGCATTTGTTTAGTTATGAATGCATAATAATATCTTTTTTTAGGAAAAACCATTACCATATAAAAAAGGAGGAGATTTTATAAATGGGAATTGCATTATTTAAAAAAAATTCCTTTGTTTGGTAATGTTTCATGAATCATAAACATGGGGCCCTATGGTTGTTAAAAATATATAAATTATATACTTTATGTACATTGTTTTTATCCAATCCTCTTCATCTAACTATTGGATCAAAATTAAGTTTGATTCAAAATGAACTTTGAGTTCAAAAATGTTGTTGTGCAAATTTTTAAGTCTTTTACTTGTGTTTAGGATAACTAAAGGATGCCATCAAGATTTTAGCTTACTATGTATAATATTTGTTATACACCACCTTTTTTGAACAAAAGTGGTTCACCTTTAGTGTGCTTTCACCCAAATCCATCCGCTTCCTTTTCTATTATAGTTGTAAACCAACATTTGTTAAAAGATTTTTTGGCATGTTTTTTATTAACCTTTGAATTGCTCTTTCAACCCTAGTGAATGAATCAACGATTCCCTTAACCTTATTTTACTCATATATATTTTTTTGTTCTTCAATTATTTTTGTTGGCTCCTTGTTTAAGATTTTTTGTCATAAAATCTCTAAATACTGATTAAATGTGACTATGTGCAATTGGTTATAATGATTTTTTTTCCTTTTTTTTTGTAAATAGATGCAAAAAGGACAACAAATTGGCAAGAGATAAAATAACTCAAGTTCCATTCCCAGAATTATGGATTTCACAAGTGGGACTAGATCCATTTAGGTCAATTGGAAGGTCAAAAGTAGCTTCCATAGGTTTAGATTCTTTTGAAATAATATTTGAACTCAAGCATGACAACACACTATGGGGGGGGCTCAAAATTTTTGTCACATTGTATTGTTTTTAGGGGTCGCATGTTTGAACTTCAACCATGTCATCATTATGAAGGATTTTCATAATGTTTTTGCATATTATGGTAAGTCAAAACCCAAATAAGTCAAATTCCAAAGAAACTACACTTTTTTGTTTAATATGATGTGATGTTAGAATATATTTGTGTGAAAAAAATATACATCACAAAAAATATATACTCAAAAAATGATTGAAATGATTTTTAGTCTTTATGAAATTTGTAATATCTATTAAACATTGTGATTTCATATGATTGGAATAAGTTTGTGAGTCATCTAAAAAATGTTACAAATGGGTGTTCTTGGGGTCAATGATCATCAATAAATTATAAATTAACATTTTGATGAACTATCACTTTCAAATGGAAAATGACAAGTTATGTGAGGTGGATCATTTTTTAAAAAATCATTTCAAATTTTTTTTGGCTGATTAATTCAAACCCAAACCTAGTGCAATCCAAAAATAGAAATAAGTTTTATTATACTGCATATACCATAAATATACCCATTACTCCTTGAATTTAATCTTTTGATTAATTTTTGAAATAATATTAGATATCATTAGCTTTGTGAAAATAAAAATATCAAGCTTAAACACCAAAAATGAATCCCAAAATTAAATGCAACATGTTTGGTAAAAATATACATTATATACATATCATGAAAGTGCCCAAAGTGACCCCCTTATAATGTGTTTTCACACTCAATGACATTTTCACATAATGTTTTGAAGTTGCAAATTCTTGATCAGTTAATTGAAAATTTGTTCTTATACCATCTTGAACATATGTTATGTTCATTAATTGTGTGGTAGTTCCATCCTCCCCACATTGTTGACTTTCATTAATTACTCCATCAAATACATCATTGTTTTCAATTTAAATGTTAACATGTTTGTTGTGTATGCATCACTTGGTGTTGTCCCAAGATCCATGGCCTTGGGATTGAATGGTTAGATTCATATTACCTTAAACCTACTCATGATGTTTTTTTTGGGATAATGCTTGATCTAAAGCCTTGTCCACCCAACCAACTAATGTGCATTTGTTTGTTCACGATGATTGTTTCTAACCAGGGAATTGTCTTTCTCTTTCTTGAAAGTAATTTTGAAAGGCTTGAAACAATTCACATTTAGGGGTTGTAGAATATGGGAAATGTGTAAAGGTCAAGTGACCATATTTAACTCAAATTGTTGTGCTAATTCTATGTCTTTTAACATAACATGTGAACCATGTATGTTTAGAACCAATAGATATTAATTTGATGGAAAGATGCCCCTTGGAATTGTCCTTTTCAAAAATGATAAGAATTACTTGAATATGAAGGTTGTCATCCATGTTTTTGTTTGCATCACCATTAATGTCCTTGATTTGGAATGTTTGATGTAATCATGTCTAATCCTTTTACCCTTGAATATGTAAAATCTAGGAAAATAACCCTTTGCTGCATTCACAACATAGTTTATTGTTAGCCATTCCTAATCCAGGAATGGTGTTATAAATTTGGTGCGAACCCCTTCTTGCTAGAACCCTTGCTTGAGACTATTGCCCTATTTGAATCCATTTTTCATTTATGTTCCAAATATAGTTATATTTACATTTGTGTTTAATGTAGAATGTTTGCAAACTTTGGTAACTATATGACTAGTCAAATCTTGTGCCCTACAAATTTCAAGTACTTTTACAAGTCGTTCAATGTTGAGTTCTAGATGTTGATTCTTAAACCAATACTAGTAGTTATTTCCAAGTAGTCCATCTTTGAAAAGGGTAGGTCTAGTTTGAGTAAATTCTACAACCTTTGTTTTTAGTTGTTGCATATGCAAAACCCAAGCCATGAGTGCTCTATCCTCCTCATCTATTAACACACCTTGTGGGGCTACCTTCCTGAAATTTATCTTGCCATTTAAGTGATTTGAAAGATAAGTCAATGGTATGTGCTGAATTTGTTAGAACTATATCTACATGAACTCCTTGTTACTCTTGGGATTGGAAGTCCTTGAATCCAATAGCAATGTAGATACTTGTTGCACTTCTCTTGGTAGAGTTGATTTATATTATAATTTTTTATTTTGCAACTAATGATGTGTAGGCTTATTACCTTGTACTTCATAATCTTGTGAGTTAGCACCTACATTGACATGTCCTTCCCTTTCTCCTAATTGAACATTTGTTTTCCTTTCCTAGTCTACACTCTTTCACAATGCTTTAGCTTTAGGACAAAGATTGCCTTAAGATAGAGAATTAAAAAAAACCGTTTAAGTTCATCTTGATGTTATAACATTCTTGAAGTAATTATAAGGGATCTTGAGAAAGATGAAAGGTTATTCAAGTTCATGTCAAATTTTTCATTAAATTAGTGATTCAAATGCATGCTTTGGTGGGAATCCAATGTGTTTACAATGAAGGGAAGTTGCATGTTCTTTAAGGTCATTAATGTGTTTTGTGTTTTCATGAAAAAATGTTGTTGTACATTGAAGGTCAAAATCCTTTTTGTGCACTTAAAAAGTTTGTATTGAAAACCTTAAATCTTGTTTAAATTGAACATTAAATCACCCCATTATCAAACAAATCTAAAGTGTGGATTAAAATATTGTTCTAAGTCTATATTGTTTTACACCTTATACTAAACACTTATGTTATGTCCTTGGGTATAAGTTTGGTAAAAATGTTTTCTTCCTTCATAATCAAACATTTTTTTCTATCAAATGGTTTGAAATTTTCCCCTTAATGTGCTACTTTACACTTATGACCAAACACCTTCCATGCAAGGTTGGCCAGGTTGGGCAATGGTTTTTTTAGAAATGCAAAGAATGACCCCCATTGTTAAACACATATCTATTTTAATTAGGATGCATATTATACCCAGATGATTTCAATTTATCCTATGGCCAAACACAAAACAATATTTTCAAAAAGAAGTTATAAAAAAATGGGACACTAAAAATTCACACATGTTTGGCCATGGGGTTTGAAATGCACACTAGCTAATGTAATCAAGCTACATTGACTAGCATATGAACTTTTGCCCCGATCAATCACCAGCTTGTGTTTGGCGATGGGTTATGCTACCTTATTAAGCATTGGTAAAAATGCTCTTAGATAACACTTGTTAGATAAAAGTGTAATAAATATGATTTGAATGCAACTCCTTATTTTTGATTGACCCATCATAATGATTGGTCCAAGAGGTTTGCAATTAGTGGTTTCTTACCTATTTGTAATCCTAGTTTTAATTTGATGGGTGGGGTTGGACAAAACTTAAATAACTAAACTTGGATGTGAGAAATATTTTGTAGGGTCACATATTTAAGACTATTGGAGATGCTCTTATATTTGTGCATAATGGTTTGTTATGTTGTATAATTCAAAATAACCAAATTAGAGTTTATTGCTCACTTAGTATGTCTAGATGGTTTCAAAATGAATCCTTTTGTAAAAACTTCAATGCATAAAAGGCTATTAAAGCAAGTTGTTTAATTTGTTGTGCACATATTGTTCCAATCAATACCTTTTGTTATAATTTTTAATACTAATAGATTTTACTTCTATTAAATAAAAAATATAATGTGAGAAGTGGCAATAGTGACAATTAGTGGCCAAGGGATTAAATATTAATGTTGGGCAATTCCTAGGTTCTAGGAAGAACATCTCATTCCAATTAAAAAGATCTTCAATAAATTAATTCAAGTTTGATTCCCATTTTTTTCCCCCCAAAATGATTTGGTCTTGGTTTCAATTTTCTAATTTAAGGGGCAATTTTAGTTTTGATTCTTCTTTTATTTTCAAATTAGACTGCTTTTAGTTCTTGATTTCATAACCTTTGATTTGGGTAACGTTTGGTTCTAATTTCAAATTCCAAAATATTAAAATTAACAATGTTAAAAACTCAAACTTTTATTCCAAAAAGAAAAAATATTATTACAATGGTTTGAAAATGTCAAAGCTTCTACAAAGTAGCCTATTTTTAGTTTTTAAACTAGATGAATAAGTTTCTTAAAGATTAGAACCATATTTTTCATTGCCATGTGGTTTCATGTTTAAAGTTTCATGCAATTGTATCTATTGTCGTGAGATATGACCATTTGTCTCCCTTGAGTTCAATCTTAAAATATCTGAAAATTTGTCTTAATTTTTTCTCAACACACCCTTTAATTCCATCCTCAAATACCCCCAGAAGTAACCCCCAAAGTTGCCCATCAAACTGTAGTACTCCTTTTGTTGTTCAAGAGTTGATGTCTAGTTCCACTCCGAGGGAGTTGGAGCTAGAGTTGGAGCTCCATTGGAACTAGAGTTGGAGCTGGTGATAGGTGGGGTGATCACAACCTTCTTGCAAACTTTGGTGGAGTATGAGAATTGTAAATATGCTTCTTCATGTTGAGTTCATGAAGGGCAATGTTTCCCATCTAGACCAATTTAATGAATTATTTCCATGAATTTTGACATTTTACTAAGCTTTATGAAACAAGTTTTCTAAGAGCATGAGTATACATTTTGACAATTACTTCTAATTTTTGGTAGCATTGAATGTAATTTGCAAATCACTTGCAAGATGTTTTGACCAAGTTTAGGATAAAGAAACCTTGAATTCAAAAGTTCCATCCATTAGGATCCCACATTGCATGTATGAAAAAGTTGAAAGGTGAAAATCTTGTAGCAAGCATTTTGGGTTTGGAACTTGGAATGTTTATGTCATTCTTATATGTTTTCAATGGATCTTTCTTTATTGCATTTGGTATTTTTTCCCCCTCATTTGGCACTAAACATTTGTCTACATAATCAAATTCAAAGAACTAAACTTAAGCTCCATGCTCCATGTTGTTGCACATTACTAGTGTCACTCAACTAGGAAAAAAAAGAATTGATTTTGTGAAAATTAAGTTCTATTCAAATGAAAATATTGATTGACATTGGATGTAACTTGATTGAATTGAATTTGAATTGAAATCGAATTTAGCATTTGGATTAAAATTCAATCCAATTCAATTGAAGAGAAATGGGATGCAAATTGCTAGAGAAGACATTGAAAATTTGCTTGTGAATGTGGCGAGAATTTATTTTTGAAAAGGATGCAAATTCAAAAAAGACACCTTGTCATGCCTCACTTGAGAATGGGCTAAACATATTCTAACTTGAAATTGTACAGGTGACAACTTACGAATTATGAAACTTTAAGTTATCCTACCTAAACCAATTCACATGAATCGTCATCATTGGAATAATCCTCATGCAACTCGTGGCAAGGTTCTTGATACTAAAGAACCATTGCATATATTTACTGGTTTTTGGTTTGAAAAAATCAATTCTATAAGGAACCTTAAAACAAAAAATATGGAAAGAATTAGAACACAATAGGTTCTTAATGTTGTGTTTTGAGGGAGTGGGGGGGGTGGGGGTGTAGGGAGGGATGATTAAAATGTTCTTATAATTAAGATGCTTATAAAACTTCCAACCATAATTCTTAAATAATTCAATGCAATTCACAACACTAAAAGTTAATATCCACAAAGTTAATATCAAGGAAAACCAACTTTTCAATTTTGATTTGTATTGAATTTCCAATGACAATTTCCAAGTTACTCAAAATTCAATTAACTCTTGAGTGCTGCATTGCAGATCTAAACAATGGAAAATCAATCACCTTGGTGCACCCCATTCATTGCAGGGCATTCAAAGCACAGCCAGGGTACACAGAACATAGCTGGGGCCCCTCCTCTGGTTTAGGAGATCTGAACATTACAAAACAAAACAAATAAACAAACTGGAAAAAAAAAATCCATTTTATTTGTTCATAATAGAATTATATGTGGGAAAGAGATAAATTGTGTTGGTTAATAGCACGGTTTCATGTGGAAAAGAGATCATATTATTGGTGGCTTGTAATATCTGATGCACTAGATGTACCCATTATTTGAACCAAAAAATCCTTGCCACAATGGTGAGTTGTGAGTACCTCAAGCCCACACCTGGCAAACAACTTGTCATGAAAACATAATATCTTCCATGAATCACAGAAAAAAAGAGTTTTCCATCTAGCATCAACTTTAGGTGTAAGAAGATTTATCCTAGTACCTTGGGCCAATTTGACACTAATTATATTATTTTACAAATTGTTGAAATTTTCAAAAATTATTTCTTCCAAATCAAAAAATATTGTGAAGGATACTAGTGAATATATGTATGAATATGCCATTTGTTAAAATGAATTTTTCAAAATGAATTAATTATTCCACGGACATGTGTTGGAATGGCCAAGGTATGGCCAAGGTACTACGGTTTGGGTTTGGGTTTAGGTTCGGTCCTTGGTCCAGGTTTGGGCGACTACATTTGCAAGAAGACAATCCTCATTCACACTAGATTTGGTTAACAATCTACATGCTGCAATGTACATATATGAGTGGTGAATTATGGTAGTCACAAACTAGCTTGCAAATTATTGGTGGTGTTGTTGAATTGAGTTCTTCATAACTATGGATGAAGTAAAAATTTCTAGTGCTTTTTAAATGTTACTTACATAATTGGGTTAAAACTTTCTCATGATGAACCAAAGGTATTCATTCCCCTTTTTTTAACAATAATGCATTTGCAAGAGCAATGACCTAATTTTTAGAATTGTAATAGAATGCTGTCATATTTTATTTGTACAGTCTGCCTCAGGAAATGGGTGGCTAATGGATTTTTGTTTGTAGTATCTCCTCAATCCATGAATTATCTCTAAAAGAAAAAGGAAACAAGATTGTAACTCTAGCATTCAACAATGATTTCAACATTGTGGGAAAATCGAATGAATAACATGATTTTTTTTCGGGGTGTGCTAAAAGAGAAATTAGCCAAATCTGGCTACTACAAGCACCAGATGAAAGAAGAGTCTTTGAAATCAACCTTCTATACACTGAAAAAACCCAAATATAGAAAAATTTGTCGGATTGAAAAACTTCCAAAATCACAAGCCATTTTCTAGTTTTTATTTGATTTTGGGTGGAAATTTTGCCGCCCATTGAAGGAAACAAAAAACAAAAGGATTGAGCACTAGCAGGCAGCTGCAAGGGAGAGAGGTTTGAAGCAACAATGGTCCCTAGGGAATTGAGACAGATTTGCCACCGCCGCCGCCACCACCTCCTCCACCATTTCCTGAACCCTTACAGACAAGTGCTATACAGATCCCAGTCCCACCGTTCCCTCCATTCCCAGAACCAGTTGCAGGAGGAGGAGGAGGACTACGGGGAGATGGTGGTGGTGGAGGACTAGGAGTATGAGGTGGTGGAGGAGGAGGACTAGAGGGAGTACTGGAACCGCTTCCACTTCTGGGACCACTTCCAGGTCGTCCTCCTTGGAATGGGTTACCACCGCCAAAACCATTACCACCACCATTCTTGGGGTTTCCGCCACTGTTCTTCGGGGGCTTCCCAAAAACTGGTCCCTTTCCATTACCACCAAATGGCAAGCCGCCACCTGCGCCGAAAAGACCCTTTCCAGAAGATTCTGTCTTTTGGCCTGAAGAAGATGGGAACTTCTGTAATGCGACATCAGAGTTCATGATCACAGAGAGACCAAAGTTAGTAGTTTCTTCAACATTGTCTTGTGTTTGACGTGGGAGAATAAATAATTCTAGCACAATGTTCCACAGATTGCAAAGATGGACCCGAATTCATTATATATTGCCGCAGCTAGTAGTAGTTTCTGTTCTCACTGTAACAATGCAGCAGATTGTCTCAATAAGGTCTAAGAATGGACCCAGCAAATGATTTTTGTATTTGTGGGAATATTGCAGCTGAGCATGATTCTCATCCTGCTTATATCCAAACTCATGCCCTTTTCCTCGATTCAAAATTCGAAGTTTTACTTTGACAACTACTCGAAGTTCCAAAGACTTTGTATAGATCTTATGACCCATGCAACCTCTACGACTGCAGTTCATTCCTTGTCGGACCTCTAGCTAGCTGCAAGCAGCTAAAAGTTAAGTTCGACAAGTTCACAGGAACACCTCTATCTGCATGACACACTCGTGTCACTGCAGCTAGCTAGCACCTCAAATACAAGAACTTAGTACTCGAGTTCGCTGAAAACTCAAAGTGGAAACGACCATATACTCGGAACAAATTATGGTTCGATTATATTTAGCTGCTGGACACATCAGAACATGAACGAAAGCATGATCAACACAGCTTCAAGACTAGAGAGCACATGGATGCACAATATGATCAGAGGCGCGCACGTACTTTTTTATCAGCAGATTTCTGATCTACTACATGTCGTCGATCTGCAAGCAGATGTCTTCCATTCAGCTCCATGTCGAGGGGGTCCACGACTTGGCCATCGATGCCATCGGCGAGAGGTCGGCCGGAAGCCAGTGAGAGAGCTGACAAAGTGCAAAGCAGGAGTAGAGCAGCGACGAGACCGATGGGCATGAAGAGTCTAGAGCTGCTGCTGGCTCTCCGCGACAACACGACGACACCCATAGCTCCCAAAATTTCTAAAGAGCTCGGTCAGGATGAGATGTCGTCTCACAATACAAATTGGATTGCAATGCCCGAAGCTTGAAGCTGCTACTGCTATAAGCTGCGTGTCGCACCCAGCTATATAAGTACTAAGCGGTGATGGAAGCAGCGAAGGAACCTCGCATTGAAAATAAGTTCAAGTCTTTTCTTGTGGAGAGAAATTTCGCCAAATATTTCGTGGGAAAAATGGCCCAAACTCCCCAGATTTCCAAGAAAAAATAACATTCAAATCGCCAGATTTTTATGATAAGTTCCAGTAAGTAGCCAAGAACATATAGAAGGATTCTGTTTGTTTGTCTGTTTCTACTCTCATATCTAGCCGTATGTAGACAAATCTGAGTAAATCATCTTATGGATGATCGCCACTTCAGCTACATCACAAAATCGGGGGGGAAAAAAAAAAGCTGAAATTTTGTAATGTGCAGGCCTTTAAGGAAATTTCCTGAAGTGCGACGCGAAATCCTACTGTACCTGGCAGTGGATTGACTTTTGGAATCACACCAAACTCTCATTTATGAGCGTTAATGTTGGTGGGGTCGTCTCCTTCTTCAATGTGTTCTGGCACCGTCGATCGAACAACTCTCGTGGTAGCACCTGTTTGTCGCCTCTGGCCTTTACGTAAGTAGCTGGAGCCTGGGGGTCGTGACTATGCAAACAATTCGCGTCATGAGCAACACCCATGAGCGCCGCTTCCTGAAGATCTGTGTGTGTGTGTGTTTTCTTCATTTTTTGAGATCAAAACTTTTTGGCGAAATTCAACCAAAACTGATCAAAATCAGTCGAATTTGCACTAGAAAAAAAAAATGTTTCCTAAACTTTCCCAATTTCTTGGCCGAAAAATGACGAGATTCCGCCAACCCAAATAGAAACGCTGCTCCAGGACGATCGGATCAGCTGAGCGAGCGAGTCCGGTCGGTGCAGGGAACGACAGAAACGGCCAGAGACGTCGAGAGCGACGGAGCGCACGAGAGTGAACCAGCGCACCAGAGCACCAACCAGGATGGATGAAGAATGGACAGAAAAAAGCTGTCTCGTTACTATATCTGTCCAAGAGTTAACCACACTGCTGCAACCTTTCTGTTGCTGGGCTTCTATATATATAGCCAAAAAGCGAAATTAAAAAAAATCAAAAGTAGTGCTAAAATCAAATTCTTTCTGCGATTTTCAATAGCCAGATTCATTAGAACAAAATTTCAGAAAAAATCGCCAGATTTCTATATATATATATGGTTTTCAAGTGGGTAGCCAAAAGAAATAAGATTCGTCAAAAAATGATGTTAAAAAAAAACTTTTACATTCATATATAGCTTGTAGCCAAATTTGGCTAAACCTTCCTTCCAATAGACGATCTCCAATTTGGCTATATCATAAAATTGACACAAGAAAACATTGTGTGTGACCATGGGTTAGATCTTTACTAAACCATGCACATGCACTTGAAAGCCACCTACACTTAATGCACTCTTTTTGAATAGAAATTAAAGGCAAAGTCAAATGGGTTAGTTGTATTGCACATGGGTATAATAAAAGTTAACTCAAGTCAGTCCAAGGGCATTCTCAAATGCGCATATTTTTGCTATTTTAGAGGGGGGAGTGTTCCTAATTAACTCAGGACAAAATAGTAGCCATATTGGTAGTAAGGACCTAGAGAATTCATTAATTAGCATTTGCTTCTTAAGAGATTTGTCAGGACTTAGGAGGAATCATGCATGAGGAGAGAGAGAGAGAGAGATCCCATCATGACCTCACCATCCATCCATTCATCCATCCATCCATCCATCCACCCTCTTATGACACAACTGAGTGAGTTACCAAGGTTCCATCTTAGGTTACCAAGAGCTCCCATCATGACCTCACCATCCATCCATCCATACATCCATCTACCCTCTTATGACACAACTGAGTGAGTTACCAAGGTTCCATCTTAGGTTACCAAGAGCTCCCATCATGACCTCACCATCCATCCATCCATCCATCCATCTACCCTCTTATGACACAACTGAGTGAGTTACCAAGGTTCCATCTTAGGTTACCAAGAGCTCCCATCATGACCTCACCATCCATCCATCCATCCATCTACCCTCTTATGACACAACTGAGTGAGTTACCAAGGTTCCATCTTAGGTTACCTTGGTAACCTAAGATATAATGCCTCCTAGTTCCACCTCACTAATAATTCTTTTGATGGCGAATTTTGGTTCAAATTTGGACCTGAAAAAAATATGAT
>Ga0209208_10006659_pt1 | contig 15901 bp, 18 predicted proteins | sample S1TSphfallax_3_FD_187694 | JGI IMG/M metagenome (GOLD analysis project Ga0209208, IMG submission 187694) | Host-associated microbial communities from peat moss isolated from Minnesota, USA - S1T2_Fd - Sphagnum fallax MG (SPAdes) (version 2) | ecosystem: Host-associated > Plants > Peat moss >...
GGGGGCGGGGGGGGGATCAACTCTTAATGTATTTAAGATGATGTATTTTAGTCCCCTATTTATTTTTAAGTTTGAAAGTAATCTTCTTAAAATGATAGTCATATGGTTTATAAAAGGGTATCATATTTTCAAAATACCTATAAAATATGACCTTTTTTTAATAAAATACTAATAATTTCCATATATTTGAACCCAAAATTAGTTCAATAATGCCTCATGTCATATGGTTTTTAATGTTTGAAAATCTTGACACATAAAATTGTGTAATTCATATGTTTAAGTGGGAAGGTTGATGGATGTGTATGATGGATGAATAAAATTTTCCTAGCATTTGAAAATATTGAAAGACTATAATACCTTATAAAAAATTGTCCACCCAAGCAAACCATGACCCTTCTTTTTTTATGACTATTTCTAATGTGGTTTGCAATCTTTAAAAGACCCCAGGTTTATGGGTACAATTTTGATCCACCATTTTCACCCATATATACTTCCAAAAGAAAGTAATTTGTGTGTTTTGAAACTAGACTTTTATCCATGTGGTAAAATAATTTGCAAGTTAGTAAGGAATATTTTGCCATATCACAAAAAATGAATCCATGTGGCTTGAGAATATTCAATGATGTGGCATGGAATATGTTATAAAGATTCTTTGTTGCTCACTTGAGCTTGCTCATTTGTCGTTTGATGTTTGCCCACTAGTGTCATTGTTTGTATTTTAGGCCTTTTCATAATGCTATAAAATTTGGGATGTACCTACCATATCAAAATAAACCATATATGTTGATCCTTCATGAATTTTACTTATATAATTATTTTTATCTATCAAAAGTTTATCTTGGCTAATATATATTTTTTCTAAATCAAACAATTCAAATGATGTGATATTAACATATGACCTATTTTGCATGTAGATACAATTATTTTGGAACTTGAATATTTCAATTATGATAATGTTAAGCCTTTCAAAATAATTTTCCCTTATAATAGGTTTAAAGGATTTAGATTTATTTTTTAATGTATGTAAAATATAGTTTATATTTGGGACATGGTAAAACATGCCTTAAACATTTAATAAATGCACCATGTGTTTGGATTTCATAAATTGTTCCCCATGAATGTGGAAGGAGCTATTTTTTACAATCTAGAAAATATCATAGTTTTTGCAAAATAAATTGAAAGTAGATTTCTAAAAAATAATTTACGTCTTAACTTTAAAAAAATTCTCCATACCACATTTGATACATTGTTGTAATTGAGAATGTCAATATAACCTAGGCATCACCTACTTTCTAATCTACTTGTTACACAATTCAATTGTTTTATTTTTGAGGACTACACTTTTGGATTGCTTTAACATGCTTTCACTCATAGAGCTAGAATTTATAGTTGCTAATAAAGATTCATACTCAATGGTTTTTAATGGAGTTTTTTTTATAACTTCCATCTCCATTTCATCACCTTGTAACATTGCCACTATTCTAGCCATGGATGGTCTCTTTGAGGCTGTGGATTGCACACATAAAAGCCCAATGTTTATGACATGTGTTATGTCCTTTTCATGGTTGTGGGTACTCACTTTTGGGTCCACTATCTCCAAAAGCTTGGCCTCTTCATATAATTTCCAAACCTGATTCATGATGAAAATACCAACATATAATACATATTTGAAGAATGGTAATCTATAGATCATTATTGACACTTTAAATTATAGAATTTGAAACACATCTAATGTTCATAACTAGAAAAGAATGTTGTCCAATTCATGCAAGATGAAAGTTCCAATCAAATCATCATTCAAGATCTTTAGGGATTAGTTCATGTAGTCGGACTTCAATATTATATATTCACCATATTACTACATTATTATGTAACTTCCATTTTGAATTCCATGTTATTTATTCATCTTGATGTAGTTTACAAGTTTGACATATGTTTCCACAATTTTAAATATTGTTGAATCTTGTACATTTGCCAAAATGACTCCATTTGTTAAAAGAATAATGTTATGAAATTACTTACCCATTCAAGAAGATATGCTTGATCTTCATTTAAGTTGGGCTCAATATTTTTCCTTCCACTCACAATCTCTAGTACTAGAACCCCAAAGCTAAACACATCAACCTTCTCACTTAGTTGGCCACGATAAGCATACTCCGGTGCCACATAACCCCTGCATGCAATTGAAAAAATCCAAATTCATGAATAAGTTTGTGTTTAGAACTTGGTTTTACATTCAAAAACATTTCATGAAAAGGTCTATGCATTTATTTTAAATTATAAGTTGGCTTACCAAACCATGAAAGGAAAACAATGTATTATTTTGATATCAAACATTTTTGCACATATATTGTCTTTAACAAATGGGGATATACAAATTATGTAACAATTTATGAACATATATTGAATCTATCTTAGACAGTTAAGGTTCAATTATATATTAACTTGTCTATGTTGTGTTCAAAATTTGAGGTCCATATAAACAAAACCAGATGGTACACTCCATATGAAATGTATGACATGTGTAAATATTACTTACATAGTCCCAGCAATGTGGAAAGTACTAATATGGGTGCCCGTGTCTGGAAAAAGTCGGGCCAACCCAAAATCAGCAATCTTGGCATTAAAATGTTTGTCCAACAAAATGTTGGGTGCTTTGATATCTCGATGTATAATGCAAGGTTGAACTTCTTCATGAAGATAGGCGAGGCCTCGAGCAACTCCCAAACATATGTTTTTTCGCATTGGCCAATCCACATTGTGTCCTCCTTTATTTTCTATTTTAGAAGGAGAAAACTATAAGAATTATATCACCCAATCTAAAGCCTCAAAAATAAATAAATAATGATATAAAATTAATAATTATTGAATTACAACATGTAAATAATATGTTAATTTGCATAGATGTACTTTAGATAGTGACAAATCATCTTGGGGAAATTGTATATATATGAAATTAAGAGAGCCTTTAAAGATCCAAATAAGTTTTGCAAGTCCTATCCATTTTAAACATGATTTCACATTTATGTTCTTAATCCATTTTAATTATGTTATAGGTCAAAGAATTTACCAAAAATAATTTCTGCCAAATTGTTGTTGTCTACAAATTCATACACAAGGAGTCTTTTGTTTGTATCTCCTCCACCCATGAGACAACAACCCTTGAGTTTAACAAGATTTTTGTGTTTCACATTTGTAATGAGCACAACTTCATTAAGGAATTCATCAATGCTTTGTTGTGAATTTGTTAATAGACGTTTCACAGCAATTTCACCCCCACCTTGTAGTATTCCCTACAAGATCAAAAAATATGATTAGTTTTAACAACCATTCATAATTGAAGGTGACTGGTGCATCAATATATAGCTAAAAACAACAATGAAATAATAATGTACACATACCTTATAAACAACTCCAAAGGATCCTTGGCCTATTTTCATGTCAGGGTGGAAGTCTTGAGTGGCTATTTTGATATCATGATATGCATACAATGTGGGTTGCACATCTTGTTTCGCAAATTCTGAATCCAATACATGCAACTTTAATACAAGTTTCATGATTATTTTAAGTATTTTTCATAAACCTATTAGATAAAATAGAAATAGCAAAAACCTTAAATTAGTTATATATTTTTAGCCCATAATTTAATAATTGAACATGCAAAAAGAAAGATTTAATTTATTGATAAACTTGACTAAATTTATTTTTTCATATTGTGAGCCCATGAATATGAAAAAACATTCAACAATATCAATTGAAAGAATCTAAATCATTTCATGTTACCTTCTTGGATTTGAAGTAGCAAAGAATATTTTTCCTTTCGTGCTGACCAATATAAAAAAAATACAACCATTGCTATCAAAAAAGTTACCACTGTCACTGGCACTGTAACTTTTATCACAATTGTATTTGGGTTCTTGCCTGAAGGACAAATTTGTGAACCATGTGTTAATGACTAATTCATGATAAATTATAACTAGTTAAATCACAATACAGTAATATAAGACCAATACTAATTAATTGATAAGGTGCCATATTTTTACGTCATAATCAAGTAGAAATTTGATCCATAAGTAACCCCAAGTCTATTTAAACAACAAGGAACAACACACACATTGTTTTTCAAAAAATTGAAATATGGGTATATCAAGTAAAAAAACTTGCTTTTTGGTGTTGGCGGGGTTTCATTGCAAAAGTAATAGATTTCATCATAAGTCAACCTAGACATATCGTTTTTCCAAATGTTGTCACAACAAGGGTTGCTTTCCAGCCTGTCAATATGTTCCATTTGTTTAGTTGTGACAAAATTTGGTAACACATTTGTTCCATAGTGAGATTATAAAAGTTTGAAATAATTTATGTAATTAATAATGCATGCAATTAAGTAGTGAACATATATAGTAGTTGGATATCTTTTAATGAAATGAAAAGTAAAGTGTTATTGCAAAATGGAACTCACATGATAGAAAGTCCACTAGAGAGCAAATTTGAGATATTGGAATATAAGAAAAAATTTGTGAAATCTGGTCCCATATTATTCCATGTGAGGTTTATTAAATTCAATGGTCCACTTATATTGATGTTCCTCAAATCAAGGGATCCAGTGATGTTGTTTTGGTCAAGCCTTCTGCAAATGCAATTCAAATTCACATATTGAATTAAATTAGTTAAATATATTTTTACATGTATTGTTACATATAACATTGGAAATGATGAACAATTTCAAAAAAGGTTTCATACACATATTATACAAATATATCCTTTTGGTCATAAACATGGTAAACTTGGATGGAATTAATTTTTTTGAATTGAAAATACATTGAGTATAATTGATATTAATAAAAATTTGTAATTTCAATTGTACATGTCAACACAATTGGTTGATTTTATGGTTAAGATGCCCATTGACATGATATGAACTTTCATTAACCATATTGCAACATGTTAAAAGGGATTATGATAATGCTCACAAGGTTTGTAATGACGGGAGCCCTTCAAGAAGAAAACCAAGATCAATAAAACCATTGTGTAACACATTTGCCAACAACTGTGGAGATATGTTTGCCAACCCTCTGCATGCCAAGTCATAATTAACATAAAGATCTTGTAGTCTTTTCCCCACTTTTCTTTTCATGATGATCTATATCATAGTTGGTATTTCGAAGCATTTGGGTGTAGTTATCTTTTAAGTGATATACACATTTTGAAGTTTTCACATTTGTCCAACTATCCATAATGGTATATGGAGACTCTTGTATTTGCTTATGTTGAAAACAAATACTACATACTATTATATTTTAAAAATGTGTAAACCCTTAACTTTTAATTTTGAATGAGATATTGAAAATACATAAAATGCATATATACATTCCTAGGAGCAATGAAACCACATGTTTAATTGATATTTTTATTTGACATCCTCCATTTCTACAAATGAATATGACAAAAAAAAAATTATTACAAAAAAACAAAAAAAAACTCAATTTGAAATTGGTATGAAAACTTGATGTGGATACTCACAACGTTTTTAGATGTGTGAAGTTTGAAAACCAAGATTGGGAAAATGTACTTGGATCAAAAAGGTTATTGCTCAAATCCCTACATGTTGCAAATAATTGATCATTCAATGGTTTGCTTAAAAAAACCTTGAAGTAGTTTAATGAGAGTTAAACCCTAATGAAAAGACAATTTTTAAGTTTCACCCCATGTCATAATTGAAAGAACCTATAAGATTAAACATGTGTTCATTAACTTTTGTTTTAATCTTGTACTTAATTAATTGAATCTTGTAGTTCTTGTGGTCAAAAGCAAGGACTATTCAACAAACCTACGTATCCCACATCCATTGAATTTTCCCAATCTACTTGGGGGCTTTGAGTAAGGACTTTTGTAATTGTTGTAAACCACTTAAACTTTTACCATAGAAAAGTGAAATTTTTATTGTAATTTAACAATTACAACCATAGTGTAGAAAGACATGTCTTGAATGTGCAAATATAACTTTTAAAAACATCAAATTAAGTTATAGTGGAAGTCTTTTAGGTCATTAAAAATAAACATGTGAAGTTCATTTGAGTATTTTAGGACACCATTTTGATGCCTTTTTCATATAACTAACACATAATTTTAGAAATTTGGGATGGATTTGTAACATTTTAATGTCTAACACGACATTGCTTTTGAAGTCTTTTTAAAGTTCAAAAATTTTCATCATTTATACCCATGATAAATGATAACTTTACTACGTTTAGTGTTAAAGTGCCATAACTTTGTTGAAGTTCAAAGGGGTAAAAGAAAGGAAGCTCACAAATGTTGCAATGAATTTGAGTATGTGTTCACATTGGGGAGAGCACCATTGAAAGAATTGAATGACAAATCCAGAATACCAAGAGGAGATGTTGAATTGAAAATTGAATCGATCGACACACTCCCATTCAAGTTGTTGAAACTAAAATTCCTGAACAATTTCCCCACACATGTTATAAATTTGATAATTTAAGTATCCTTCCATTTAGTTGATTACAAATTATATAACAAACATCATATTTTGGAATGTCGAAGTTTTCATTGTTCATAATGGTCAATGTAAAAAGTAGTGTCATCTAAAATTTACACAACCAATGTTGCATGATCAAAGATCATTCAATTAGAATAAAGTGCAAACTCCAAACATAAACTAAGTAAATTGATTGCCATGTTGACTTTGGTTAACAATGCACTCACGATACTAAAAGATTGTATGCACTTTGAAGATTGGGTAATCCTCCACTTAAAAAATTCTCTTGCAATGTCCTGCATCATAGGAAGACAAGCTATGAGATTCTTTAGCTTAATAAGATGGTGAATTCATATGATTGAAAAAAATTGGGCATTAAAGGACCCTTCCACCTTGACATGTACATGAAACCAAAGTTTGTTTCAATTCCTACAATACCCATTTATCCCCTAACCTAACTTTACCATTCCTTTTCTTGTGAGACATTTTCCTATGACAAATATAGTTTTGAAATTGGGAAAGTTCATTTACTCAAATGTTCATAATGGTTTTGATTGAGACATGAGATTCTTAGGTACATTTGGATGCACATGAAAATCATAAAATCATTAGGCCCTAAAGATGAGATTATACATTGCCACTCACAATGTCAATAGACTTGTCATATTATCAAGACCAAGATTGTAACTATTAGTTGATGAAATTGGAATTGTTCCAGTGAGACGATTGTTGTGCAACTCCAATGTTTCTAACCCGCTTATATTTCCCAATTGTGGAGGGATTGACCCAGTCAACTCATTGCCACTCAAATCTCTGATAAAAGAAAAAGAAATTGTTAGGAAAACAAACCATGTGAAGCTCATATACTAAAAATACCAACCTATTGTGGATTTGTCACCTCATATCCTACACAAATTGTGAATAATTGGCCTTAATTATCATCAAATTACCTCTCAAAAAAGGGGAGGAAGGCAAAAAAAATGGAAGGATTATGATCTTTATAGTACAAGGAATATGTTTCCATTGTTTAGACAAGTGAAGTATAGACCATAATGTATACTTGGCAAATTGTATTTGATTTCCTCCTTTTTTGAAACACATTAATCTACCATGGAACATATATCATTGCTTGTAACCATGTTCATTTAGACTCAAGATGATTACCAATCAAAGTCAAATGTATTGGGTGTTTTCTTGAAATCATACTTACAATTGTCCCAAATTTTGCAAATATCCCAATGTGATAGGAATGCTCCCATTAAAAGCGTTATCATGTAGATCCCTGCCATTGTATTGCAATATTGGTGGTGAATCTTTAGATTAAGGAGATTTCTCTCACTGCATGCAGGAGAAAAACTCATGGTTGCTTCTATGAATATGATTGTAGTTGTCAACATAACTTGCTTGGGAGTTTTGCAATTTTCCATGGGTACAATGGTTCTTACAAGAATGACAGTTGTGCACTACTTCCCAACTCCTCTGGAATGGGACCTCCAAGGTTCGGATTCCCTACCAGGATTCTGCAAACAACACAACAATGTGAATTTTTTTTCAATCACCTTGTGATTTCAGGAAAATGCCACTTGAAAAAAACATCAATGGGCTCTCTCCCAAGGTCTAAAAAATGTTACTACTTAGTGAGGAGCTTGCAATGACTAGCCACAAATTTCCAAAACTTTCAAATCTAAGTATTATCAACCATTGGACACAATGTAACTCATGATTATCTCATGAATACTACTTGGTAAATTTGTGTAGAGCCAAAGTAAGGTGCTAGGATGAGGCAATACGTGAATCCAACCCCACATTTTGGGATTGTCCCCCACCCATCATAAGCACAAGGCAATTGTTATCATTAACCTAAACATATGTAGATCATGAGATGTAAGAGGGGGAGGGTTCTTACTCCTACTCCTTAAGAGTGGGTGCGATCTTACACCTATTTATAAGTAGGCTCAAGAATTCCCTTTCCTTTTCAAGGAGGATATTTCTTAGATATAAGGCAACTTTCAAATACACTAGGGAATTTCTTTGAATGCTTCAGTATCAATGGTCCATAATCCCTAAGATTAGGATCACACAAGGCAAGTAAGGAAAAACGTACAAGCCATTTAGATTGGAAAGATTCCCGATGGCAGGGGGCAGTACACCTTGAAGTCCTTTACTTGATAATTCTCTGCACCATAATCATGGAAGGTTTTTAATTAGTAGTAAGTGCTAGAGATTTTTGTTCTGTTTTTTTAACATTGATCTTCACATAACAGCAAGCACAGGAAAATAAATCACTATATTGGACATTATTGGAGCAAGAGACTGGGCATTCGAGGGGGATTTGTGGAAAATAGCTCCAATAACACTACAGAAAACTTGATGGTATGTAGTTTGAGCAACCAGCAAGCTTGGAAAATACTCAGAATTCATTCATGCGGTGGCAACATACTATGGAATGGTCAAGCCCCTGCTCATTATGTTGGGTAATGTGTCACTTGAGCCCCATAGAGTGAGCCAGGTGACACACCCACCATAATGGGCGAGACCATTCCATGACATTAAGCTCTGGGGTGGCAGATTAAAAAATTATAAGGAAATTCATGTTCAACAGATACACTCTGGTCACTGGAAGATTCTGTTGTATATTGTGGTCAAGAAAGTGACATGATCTGTCAGCCCAGAACTTAATGAGATATTTAATGCTTGTTAGAGGGCAGGTTTGAAGTAGGGTCCTTACATATAGCCTACTGTGAGACCGAAATATATAGTGTCCTTATATGTGTCTTCAAACCCAAAACAAGCAACCCCTTGCCAATCACTTTGCTCAAAGCAAGGATAATTGAGGTCGGGCTGGCTGGTCCAACCCGGCAAATTGTAAGAAAATAAATTAGTTGCAGTGTTGCTCCATTCTGCCAATAGACTTTGCATAGCATCCACTGCACCAAAACACAAAAGTTGTGTATAAGCTTGTGAGAAAACAAGCAGCTAATCGCAGAATGACTCTATCCTCTATGGTGGTTCAGACTTCAAATTAAAAACTTTCCTTGCTGGATCTAGAACTTCTTGTACAGATGCACACACTTCTATGGAACATGCCCCATCCATTGTATACACACATAGGTAGTACTCCAGATGTCACTCAGACATTGGGTCAAGTTCAATCCTAAATTTTATGCCTGAATATGATACCAATGTGTTTCCTATGGGGGAGAGCCCAAAACTTCCTACTAGTCACAGCAAAAACTTCTTTTGTCAATCTAGTTACAAGTATGCCACCAGTGCCTATTACAGGCTTTGTAAACCATTTTGTAAGAAATCTTACCTCCTGACCACTTCACAGGATTCATTATACGTCCAAGACTTAACTGGGCCTATTTTTCTAATAATTTTTTTGAAACAATTGAAAAGAAAATCATTGTACAAAGAACAAAGCACAACTAACGTGCTATAACCCTGTCTGTACAAAACAAATTCAGACCACCAAATCCAGCAATTCCAAGGATGTTTTTTTTTATGGCAAAAATTTGTCAGATTTTAAAATCATCATATTTTTACCACATGCTGGAAGGCAGCCACAAGATAGAAGGATTTCTCAAAGATTCTAGTAGCAAATTTCCACTGTTGCCAAATCTGGTTAAACCTTGTAGTTAGTGCTCTCCAGTTTGACAACATTCCAAAACCAGAAAAAACACTAAGCTGCTGAGCGTAGTAGGTAAGAATTAACATTATTGTTGATTTATAACTGATCATGTACATCTCGATTCGACATCAGCAAATAGTGTATGAAAAATACCCATACCCTCTTTTGTCTCATAGTAGTACCAAGATCTGTCAATAAGCGTGGCATTCCACCCAGGAAGATCGGATAGTGGAATCGGTAAGGGGGGTATTGTGGGGGCAGGGGCAGGGGCAGGGGCGAGCGCGGAAGTAAGACATGAGCAGAACAAGCTCAAGAAGGTCCAAAACAGCAGAGCATGCTTGATAACGCCGCCGCTTGTGAAGCTGCAACCATAAGTAACAAGACGAAGCAGCTGAAGTCTCCAGACCAAGTGCAATTGAGGAGTGTTGCACTCGTCCTTGAAGCCACGACAACTGCCCATGATTCTAGGACTGCGATGTATCGTCTGGTTTGGAGCTTCAGCTTGGTACCAGGTGCTGAATATTTGGCAGTCGAAATGGGTTGAGAGTTGAATTCCTTTCGCGTCAAGCTAGTGCTTCATGTCTGCAACAAAGTTCTCAGCCAATTCATACACATGTGCTGCTATGAAGCTGATGAGACAAAGGGATCAGAAGGGTTGCACAACCAATGACCAAACTTGGGTCCACGTGCATGTTGCGTAAACTTCGGCGACTTAGTACACCATCCTCGTCGTATTATCTTCGTCCTTTGTGATCTGTGGATATCCTACAGCCCCAGCCGGGACCTTCACACCGCCAAACCTGCAGCAATAGGCCTCCTTTTTAGATGGCCATGTTTGTCAATACCTATCTATAAAGCACTGGCACTTTTCTTCATTTGTATTTTTAGGTTGCTTCCCAGCTTGAATCTGTCTTATTTGACTTTCTCAGACTTGCCTCAGTTTTATTCGATTCAGTTTTATTCGTAATCACTTTCAAGAAAAAAATTAAAATATCGTTGCTTTACATGAGGCGATATCTTAATAAAGATTTACAGGTCTTTAATAATATCTCGTTATGAGGACCTTCTAAATTTTTGACTTCTTTTGACTTTTGATCTCAAATTTGAAAGGCCCCCATAGCACAACCTTCTCCTATACCAAAAATGTTGTTTTTGACGAGAGGCAACGCCGCCTGAATCGAGCATTGTCCAGCACCCTTTCTGGGCCTGACAGTGCAGCCCTGCGCCGAACTGTGTGGCTCTTATGCTACGCACATGAGGTTTCCCCAGCAGAGTTGAGTCACAATGCTCGCTGGGAAAATAGTGGCGTGGTGCCTGCAAAAGGTCAGTCCATCCCTCAGCTACCCTGCCCCTTTCTTTTTTCTTTTTCAAGCCCCTATCTAGGATACCCGCGTCTTTTGGTTTTTTTTGGGTTGGATCAAACACATGGGCATGTGGTGGGGGCTTGATATATCTTATTTTACTTATATAAAATAATTGGTGTCCGCAAGGGTTTGGTTCGGTAATTTGTGATTGGCTGGATCCCCCCCCCCCCCCCCCCCCCCCCCCCCCCTTTTCCAAATAGAAGATTCTATTGAAAGATGGAGGGCCTCCCCCTTTGGCCCACCTATATAGCTGAAAAGGGGAGGACTTTGGGCAAAACATATTGGATTAAAAGGACATGTTATTGGGAACACATTGGGAACATAGGTAACATATTGAAAAGCCGATGGGAACACATTGGGAACTTGAAAAGAACATGTTGGGAACAAAGGAAAAATGAAAAAAATCCTCCCCTTATTTGGAGAGTACCTACTTTATATATTTTAGGGTTAGTTTAGATTAGGTTTAGGGATTAGGGTTTCAAAAAGATTGAAAACTTTAAGGTTAGGTTTAAGGTTTGGAGCTCTTGGTGGGCACTTCCATAGAGGACCTGCCCCTTGAAAGCCCCCAGCCAAAGCGAGCAAAAATCTAAGTTTTGTTACTAATAGCAACGTCAAACCATTAATAGTTAAAAAATAAGAAATGTCCCATGAAGTTCCCAAACACCTACTCACTTACTCACACACTTCGCACAGTCACACTTGGTGAACATTCCTCAAAATGTGGAAGCAAATGAAAACAACTTCAAGTTGCACTAACTAACACCCCCAAACTTCATGGGACGTGTTTACAGGTCCATCTTCAAACCTCATTATGCTTTCTCTTGATGATGAAACCCTACCAATCATAAATAAACCAAACCACCCCCCTTCCCCCCAAAGGGAGGAAAACAAAGAACAAAATGAAAGGGTTTAGGGTTTGGTGTCGCTTCCTTATAAAGAGAGCCAACAAAATATTATTGGCAATCGAAGTAACAACTGTATATTGGCCATTGGCTGCACGGTTAAAATAAGAAGCAAAAGAATAAAGTTTTTGGACTTAAATATAATTAGTCACAATAGTATTTGTTTTTTGTACGTACAAATATTTGTCAATCTTTTCTCCTGATCATTTTGCTTGCAAAATGGGTTTACATACTAGTATTTATAAAAAATAATGGGTGTCTATCCACAACTTCTTGATTCGGTACAGTAGCCTCTCGCCTAAGTACGCAACTTGAACCTGGGAGGATTGTGTGTACTTAGCCAGTAGGTGCGCACTTTAGACGAATCACTTCTTAATCGCTTGATTCGGCTGCAATGTCAAAGAAACCGAACGGGAAACACCTCAATGAGACCCAGCGATGCAAGATCATAGCGAAGTTGAGCAAGACGGATGCTCCCAGTACAAAGGCTATAGCGCGCGAGTACGATGTTAATGAAGGAGCTATTAGAAAGGTGTGGGACAAGCGGGAGCAAATCCTAGAGCAATTTGCTTTAATGTTTGATGAAGCTAAAGAGAAGACTTTTCAATCCTCTGTTGGTCGTTTCACCGAGCTTGAAGACATCCTTTACATCTAGATTGACAACATGTGTCGTGCCAATCTTCCTGTTCTGCCATCTCTCACCATCGCCAAAGCGAAAAGTATTGCATCGAGTTTATCGATTTTAGAAACGGACTTCAAGGCATCCTGGCAATGGCTAAGTCGATTTAGAGTGCACTGAGGGTTGCAAAAGATGCTGCTTCACGGAGAGGGAGCTGAAGTCAACAAATCCGATCCTAGATTGTTGGCTGCATTAGACGACCTCTATGCGATTATTGCCCAATATGATCTTGAAAACGTCTACAATATGGATGAGACCGGTTTATTTTTTCGCCTACTACTGAGATATAGCCTTCTAATGCTAGATGAGGACATATCAACCACTAGAGGGAAGAAAAAATCCAAAGATCGGGTTTCTCTTATCGTATGCGCCAACGCTATGGGAACTCACAAAATTCCTTGTGCATTGATCGGCAAACCAATTTTACAAACCTTGTTTTTGAGACCTTGTGGAAAGAAACCATGGTCCAAGATGACACTATACTTATGTTTGGAATTTTTTTGGTTTTCCTTGCTGACATTTATCCCCCAAAGCCTATTCGAATCCTCCCCATGCCAATGGTCAATCTAAAAAATATATTTGTTGGAGTAGTTCATGCCATACTTTCTATTGCTTACTTGGAGAAACAAAGTAAGGAATAGGATGTGGTGGGTTGAACGTTGGCAAAAAATACATTTTGATGTTATTGAAGGCAATGTTTAGCACTGTACACCAAAAATGCTTGATAGGAAATACCTTCAATCTTATAGGATGACATTTTTAACACTTGAGTATTTATTACAAGAGGTAACACCATTTATTTATCTGTCTACAATTCAATTTGTTAAAACACCTATCCCTCTAAGAAAAGTTGTGAAAATGGTTTAATATCAATTAGCACATGGAGTTTCTCGTGAGAAATTCCATGTGTTGTATGGTGTAGGTGCATCTACAATTAGGAAATATACCTACATTGTATGTGATGCTTTGTTTAATGGTGACAAGTTGTTTTCAGTTTATGTTCACACTCCTATTAAAGATCAATTGTTCCACATCATTGAATGATTTTGTGACATCACAGGTCTGTAACAAATTTGTGGTGTGATTGATGGTACACACATTCCTTTAAGTGAGAAACCAATTAAGCAAATCACATCTTTTGTTGCAAATTTTTATAATAAGAAGCATTTTCACAATATAGTGTTTCAAGCTATGTGTGATTGTGATATATTTTTTGGAATGCATGCACTACTCAACTAGGTGGAATAGCAGATGGAGGACAATTCAAAATGTCAAGTTTGTATTATTCTCTTTGATCAAGACAAATTTTGCAAAAACTAGTTGCTAGTATTACCTTGAGTGTTCATATTGGATGTATCAGTAGAAGTGCCAAATCTAGGAATAGTGGATGGAAGAGATTGTGGAGGAACACTCTTAGCTTGACATGGACTTGTATCATCATCTAGTAAATCTTCTTCAATGTTTGGTGCTTGAGAAGATCCATCATGAGCATAACCTTGATCAAGTTCATTAGGTGTGTCATTTGCCTTTGTTGTGCCCTCCAAAATTTAGTTCATCTTATTGACCAAACCCATAAAGTAGTTGCAGAACCTGTAACACTTTCTAATGTTTTTTCTTGAAAATATTTCTTCTTCATCTTGTCCCCTTTGTCACGAAACTGAGTTGTTGTCCTTGCACTTTCTGCAAGAATATGTGTCACAAACTTTTTCTAAATGTCTTTCCAATCCTTGACTCAAAAAGACCCATGGCCAAATGCTAAATATTTCTTGTCATACAAATCCAACAAAGTTGACAAAACATCATTTGACCATGGTACTGTCCTCACATCTCTCCTACTTTGCTGAGGTAGATTTGGTCGAGCTATGGCAGATGCATTTGCAAGTAATGCAAGCCCTGTAGCTTGAGACCCTCATGAAGGACAATGGAGAAGAAGACCCATGTAAGAATAATCCTTTGGAGGTGATTGAGACATGTTGCGAAAGGAAGAACTGTGTTTAAAAAGAAGGACTGTGTTTAAGGAAGGACACAAATTTTATTTTTATTTTTATTTTGAGGTTGTGGGCATGTGGGTTAGCATTATTATTTTTTTGATTGTGGGTCTTCTGTGGTAGTAATAGTTTTTTTCTTAAAGGAACGGTGGGTTGCAGCAATTTTTGAATAGGGCAGTCTGGCAAGAAGAAGCTGAGCGGATGGGATGTGCAAGTCGGCTTGCACTTCAACCTCTGAGCGGAGCAAAAGAACGGCTGTCAGGCCCACTTTTTGTGGCTGAGTGGACGAAATTGTGTGCATGTGCGCACGCTATCTGCCCCAGGGTTTGAGGTCTTCCCTGCCAAAGTTATTGAAATAGAAAAGAAACTACACTCTTCCAGTGTCAAAATCTATGCCAGTCATTAGTACCATGTTTACACCTGGGAGGTTCAGATTTTAAATCTGCTGAACCGTAGCAAAATAGAAATTATATAAAAGTGAACTTAAATTCAAAGAACATTGCTAAGTTCTTTTGCAGAATTAAAAAAACATGTAGAAAGAACCATGCTGTGTGGTTTTGTAACTTGTTGAGTAATTTGATAATTACTTGGGTAATTTGTTTAAAGGGGAAAGTTTAGGGATTGGATTTGGTCTTGGTGCATTGACTTTCACATATTAATGTGGAAGTCATGTGCGCCATGTGATTGTGTTTTCTTTTGATTATTATGGAATCACATGGGGGACCATGTGATGATTTCTTATAATTAATTGTGGAATCACATGGGAAACCATGTGATGTTATTTTCTTATCATTAATTATGGAATCACATGGGGAACCATGTGATGGATAAGTTTTAGGAA
>Ga0209208_10006660_pt1 | contig 15899 bp, 15 predicted proteins | sample S1TSphfallax_3_FD_187694 | JGI IMG/M metagenome (GOLD analysis project Ga0209208, IMG submission 187694) | Host-associated microbial communities from peat moss isolated from Minnesota, USA - S1T2_Fd - Sphagnum fallax MG (SPAdes) (version 2) | ecosystem: Host-associated > Plants > Peat moss >...
ATATGGATTGTAACGCTTGATTTTTGACATTTCAAAAGTCCAATATGTTATGATAACTCAAAATCTATTCATCAAATTCGTACAATGTGATTATATCATATGTAATATTATTTTTTTGAATGATTTTCACATATTATTCATTTATATTTTGTTCCATGGCCCATGATTGATAATCTAACAAATTGTGACAGGATTATATACTTCACCTTAGTGCGCTTTCACTTTTAAAATTTGCTTAAAATCATCATGTTTCCACCCTATCTTGACCTCTTTTCACCCCTATCCCCTCTTTGAGTGAAGTGTGCAAACTAAAAAAGTTTATTAAATTTTTGTATGAAATGCTGAGTTTCGACATTTAATGCACAAAGTTCGAGGTAATTATAGTAGTTGTACATGCAGGAGCAGTGAAAATATATGTAGCAGCTGTGGAGACGCTCAGGAAAAAGGAAAGAGGGGCTCAAAACAAAATGGAACTCAGGTTGGCACAAAAAATGGTGCATTTCTGAGTTCAACACCCCCTTGAAGGCTATGTACAGTTTTGCAAGTTTGTTTTTAATCTCACCCGGTTTTGGACCAAACTCAGGGTTCTGGTGCTGTGTTTTCCTGACTTTATGGAAAACTCTAATATAGCTCTAACTTCTAAGGATTGAGATTCATAATTCTACTTCTTAAGTGAATCCCAGTCTCATGCACATCATGCACATCACACTATCTGTGCTGTTAGTCCATGTCATGTACATAAAGACCAGGGAAGGGAAGTGGGTCTGTGAAGGTGTGGGACACTATTGCTGTTACCATAGGCATGTTCAATTTGGAAAGCTTTTCCAGTGATTCCCACCTGCCCGCCCCCAAATATATTTGCAACCCCTGCCGATACTATCCTTCACCTAATTGGCTCCTTGTTACTTTGGGCACACCCACTTCCTCCCACCCCCTCCCCCAAAATTGATGTGGGCTTCCCAAGCCAGCATGTCATTTGGAGTCTCTGACCTCACTCCACATTGCACACAAAAAAGTTTGAAGTTTTTCTTTTTACATAATAGGTGGATTCAAAATTCCAAAACGAATGTCAGGCGTTTAGGGGTTTAAATTATTTGATGGGTGTTTCTGTTGCTATTTGCTTGTCCCCATGCTTTCTGCTGTGCACTACTATATTTCATTTTTCATTGGCCTTCTATCTGGTACTTTGCGGGGTCTGCATTTGTTGGGCCCTGCCCCCACAGGGACAGAGACTATTGCATTTGATCCAAATTTTGGAAGTTTTACCTTATTAAACTGGTTTCACATTAAGTGAACTGGTTTCTTTGTTGAAAGTGTTTAGACTGTTTAAATTGGAACAGATGTTTTTTTGGTGTTCCGAGTGTGAACACAATAGGTGGTTATGTACAACATCTTATTTATTGGCAGGGCCAGTGTGTTTGTGATGGCTTCTTTCTTTTATCTGGTGAGAAAGAGGAGCCTTTCACACCAAAACACCTTTTGGGTTATTCCAGCCTTCTCAACTAGGGAACCCATTAGGCACATGTAGTAGCACTGCAAAGTTTATGAATCCATAGTGAAGGAGACCATGGAAAGTAGCCTCTCCAAAAACATAAGGAATACAAGTTCAGCTCCACTGTACCTTCTATCTGGGCCTTTAGCAATATTTACCACATCTAACATAGTGTGCTAATTGTTTCCCAATTCTGGGTCACAAACATGAAAAATGGGACTGTACAAGGTGCAAGACTATTTAAATGCAATCACATGCGCCAATAATCATAACCAACCAATCAGGATTAGTCATTTTAGAGTTTAATGCGTTTTACGAAAACTGGATCATGTACACATTTGTTGGCCCATGTGATTGCATTCATTACTAACTTTCTCCACCACAAAATGCTTGTACTTCATCCCATTTATATTATTATGCAAACCAATGTGTGAGACAATCTCTGCAGCTATGGAGCTGCTCTCTACTCACAAGGTTCCACACTTATCCTTGGCGTTATTCCAATTTGATGTTATTAAGCAGGAGGGCCAGCCACCAGGAAAGAAAAACAAGTGCTTCTTAAATTCCATTCTTTTATTATAAGCTATAATTTACCAAGGAAGTGTACAAGTCCAGATGCACCAAAACCAAAACTGAACCTGGAACAAATTTGACAAAAGTTCACTTCACATATTTTCACAAGCTAATAAGCTCTCACAACAACCACCTAGATTCCCAAAGTTCTAAAGTCCAGTAGCAGGCACAAGTACCTAACTTTCACTCTAACTTTCAGTCCAAAACACTGAATGGAAGGAAAATGCACCATATATGCAACTCCTCCTCCTCCTCCTCTCGCTCTCTCTCTCTCTCACAGTGATAACAACATAATATGCTGTGTGTCTCAACCTTGTACTTCAAAAGGGTTTGTGCAAGAGATATATACGCAACAAACATATATTTCATATTATGTATGCCCACACACATTCTCTTGGATGTGATTGTGGGTACAAATTCACAAGAACTAGTTTAGTACTGTAGGCCCATCACAGTAAACCAAGCTACACTGGGATTGATGGGTTTCACCAGTTAATCCAAAGTGTGGGAACTTAGGGTCTTGCAAATTTGCATTGAGGAAAGTGTCGGACCGGTTGCCCTGTTGTCCCTGGTATACTACCGGACTCAACCATCATGGGTTAGCTGGGCACCTCGCAGAGTGTGAACGGGCTTAAGGGCGGCAGCGCCGTTCACTCTTGCATATCCTTCGTCTCCTCTCTCTTCTTTTTCTCCTTTCATATGCTCAGTAGTCGAAGAGTCAATTGTAGTTAAGGTAATGCTGTAGATGGGTACTAGACATGCCTTGATGGAAGCTCACAGCTTCTTCATATATGGGTCTGAAGAAGTGCTGCTTGTGATTGTTTGAAGAGACTTTCTGGGTGCAAGAAACTCTATACACCGTATTGTCACTGATCTCATACTGATCATCATCGACACTATTAAGAAGATTTTCATTGTACTTTGGGAAGTTTGGATCGTCGGCAGCTCCTGTCGCCGCATGTGATGAGGATCTGGAGTTGTAAGAATTAGCAGTGCATGCTGCACCACGAGACCAAATTAACTCGGATCCTTTCTTAACCTTCCTCGCCTTCTTCAGTACGCGCTGCGGATCGGCGTAACCCGTGACGGTAACTAGACTCCCGCGTTGTGATCGATAATCGCAAAAAACTTGGTAAACTCCCTCCACTGCCATCAGCTGCTCCTTCACTTTCTCCTCGCATTTTGTGCAGCACATGGGTACCAGAAGCTCGACAACGTGCATTCCGTTAATGGAATCGCTGTAATAATCGCTGCGGGAAGAAGAATATGGGAGACTCAATTCACTAGTGTCAGCAGCATAGTACGGGGCCGCGTGACTTAACTGGTACCGGTGCGCCTGCATGTAGGTGGGCTCATGACTTGCAGTACTACCGAAAAAAAAATCATTCATATCCATCGCCAATATTCTAGAAGTCTATTTCTGTGTTCAAAAGCGCAGATAGACTTGCACACAGCGAGGGAGAGCTCAAGCTAGCTGCTACTAAGTCGAGAAGGTAAGGACGGAAGATTTGGAGAGATGGGTAAAGAAGCTCCGAGGAAATCTTGTTATGCAACCTAGTGCTGTAGACTTGGAGAAACTAAACGGCATGAGAACAGTACTGGAATAGAACTGATCAGAATTCAATACTTGGCTGGTGCAAGAAGGAGCCAACATACTAGGAACGGTCCAACGAGAAGCGAAGAGGTGCAGCTTGTGAATGGAATTGCAACTGCTGAGATAGGCGGATGTGCGCGCAGGGCTGCTCTTACAGTTGTAAGAAGTGCGTATTGCTATAACTGCTCTTGTGGAATTTAGAGTTGCAGTGGGCTAGTTTTATAGCTCAGCAGCAGACGGAGTGAAATACCCATCATCTCAACAAGAGTCGATTAGATAATACATAATTTAGTGGTCCTACCTGAAGTTGCAAGCAACGACATCACACATGGATCTGAGGCAAGACAAATGTGGACAAAATATCCAAGGAAACAAGGACGGATTTGAGCCGAAAGAGGGATGTAATTTTTGCGCATACGGCACCATAAAATCTCAAGGATCATAGTCTGTAATCAGTTGTCGGTTTATGAAACGTCAGATCAATTGCTGGTTGTCATTAAAATTATTCTTGTTTTTTTTTTTTTTTTTGGCACCGATTTTTGCAAAGGTTGTCATGTGCAAAGCACAGATGGATTCCTCCGCGCGAGACTGCGGTGCGGCCGGTGCCGACGCCTGCGCAATCAGAGGCAAAGTATCAGCTAAACCTGACATTCTAACCGGCCGTAGACTCATCGTTCCATTTTTCACCAATAAAATCCATGATCTCATCCACAATGACTAACCGGGCCCAACCATCGACAACCATGTGGACCATGTACTTTGAAGGTGGTTCAACCATGTGGACCATGCAAAATCAATTAAGGTAGTTCCATGATCCACAAGTGTGTGGCAGTCTTTCCTTTCACGCGCAGTTACTTACTAGGCTCATTCACGCTCATTAATTCTGTGCGGGTAAAGCCCTTGGCTGCAGGCTTCACCAGAATAAGGGCCCGGATGAGGTGAAGCCCAGCGCCAGCCTGACTCTCTGGTTAAGCCTGCGGTCGAGGATTTTATTTGTAATGTTTTCCCATGATACCCGGAAGATATCTGGTGGGTATCATGGAAAAAAAAGAACATGGACATTCCATTTTTCTCATATGCTCATGTCATTTTCCAAAATGCCCCCATGAGTTTCTATGCTCTACAACACACTCTCTAAATACAAAACTCCAAGGAGTTTTTTTTACAGGTTGTTTCAAATCTCCAACTCCAGCTCCTTGAGTCTGGATGCAGATGAGTTTGAATCTGACAATGTCCCTTACTAGTGCTCCAGGGTTCTGGAGGTGGGGCAGGGTATTAACTGGATCTTAGTGAACTTTTTTATACCCGGAGTGTCAGCTATTTCATATTCTGATCAGGACCCATGAGATTTATTGAAACTTGATAACCAGCTGAAAAGCCAATATTCAGCCAACACTAGTCTCTTCTTTTCCTTTGAGATGCCATGTACACAATACAGGCACCAGCTCCCATGTGCAACCTCCCACTCCCAATAGTGTTGGGTGGGTAAGTCATTTTACTTTGACGTATCAAAAAGGAGACATCAGGGTAAATACATTACATACCTCACCTGACCTGGTAAATATTTCAGACTTATCATGTTTTTACACTACCCAGTTGGTTTGTATTTGACATTTAGCTGTACCTTGAGGCAGGTAATTGTTTTAAAACAAGTAAGAAGAGGGAACAAAGGCAAAGAATGACCCTCAAGACCACTCACATCTAAGGAGCAGGCTCAGTGGACCCTGTAGCATATGTATTAATGTGAACCAAATTGAGATCTCCAATTCATTTACTTAAGAGCATCTCTAGTGCTCACCTCAGATCTACCCTTGGGTTGCACATTAAGGTGGACCAAAATCAGCAAATGTGAAATTCATAGTCACAAAGGAAGTGGCTTTCGAGAGGGTATTAAATTCGTTTTTTTATATTTTAATGAATCTATAAATTTTATATTCTAAATTCTCTATTTAGCACAAAGGACGTTTCTTTTCTTTTCTTATAAAGAGAGACTCGCAACTATTTGGTTTCAATAAACTTTGGACTTTTATGCAGATTGGAAGTTTGATGAGAATCTATCAAATTAAAGATCGAAGTTTACATGTTCAATCCCTATTTTAACATTGCAGTCACATCATGAACATACTAGAAAAAGAATGTCATACTTTGCATTTATAAATTATGTAATATGAGTCCATAAATGTTTTCTCTAGACTATGACCAACAATGCTACATCATTCAAAAATACATTCCATAATGAAATGATGACATTTTATTACCAAAACTTTTCTATGTTTGTACAACTATGTTACATTGGTTAGATGAACCCTTTCAAACATTTAAGGTTGTTCCTATTTGTCTTGTAACAATCCTACTTTGACTTTGCAAACTGTATTTCTTGGAAAATCTTTGTGGATTGAAAATGTGTGCAATCACTCCTTTCCAAATTACTTTTACAAGCATTTTTTGAAAGGGATGGTTAAGGTTAATGATGAATTACCATTGCTTGCCACAACACTCTTCGTCAATTTTCTGATGACATGTTGTCTCTTTCCTCTTATCATAGTTCCATGCAAGCTAAGTTTTTGTGTTTGTGTTTTTGTGTTTGTCTTGTTTATAGCCACAACTCATCTTGAGTTGGTTTTCAACATGTGTCATCACCCTTGTCAACTTTTGCAATGGAGTTATGGTGTCAAGTTTTTTACACAAACATGGAACATGAAGAAAATGACAATGAGCAATGGTTCACAATGGAAGTTGTAAGCATGTTTGAAGGTGAACTTGTTTTTAAAAATCACAGGCATGGTTGGTTTAAAGTTGGTCACACAATCAATGTGCACAAAGATTGTGTATTAGGTGAAGAATGCATTCAAATAATAAGCAAGTGAAGGTTAACAAACCTCTTGTCAACAATTAATTTCATCATCAACTATCAATTTGCAATGTCTCAGGAAGGCACTAAAACCATAGAAAATTCAAACTTACACAATTGTGGCATTTGAAAGGTAATCAATGAAAAAAATACACACAATGTGAAGTTTTGTTCTATTCCAAATCAATGAAAAAAGTGCACACAATGTGCAAGTCTACTATATTCCAAAACTTGAAATTACGTTAAAGTTATTGAGTTGTTATGTTTCAACACTTGCATTGACAACTTCAAGGGTGGGTTCTAAGTTTGAGGCATGTTCTAGAATTGCTTCAATGGGAGTCAAAACATTGTTGACATTGGAGATTATAGAATTGTGAAAAAAAATTTAAAATTCAGGTGCAAGCTCCGATTCAAAGGAAATCTTTGAACTTTTACAATGCTTGAACCTGATGTAATTAAAAATACTCTTTTGTATTCTTAAACATCATGAATGTTTTTAACATGAAGAACATGGCCATGGTTATAACATCTAAAATCAATGAATTTTTGAAAGTCATCATGGCCATGTTTATAATTGCTTTCAAAACTTTTGCACTTGGGATGATTCACATTTCAATTCCTCCTACACATCAACCCAATGCAATATGCCTTTTAGTAACAAACCATTTATGAAATCAACTTCTAACCAATTCTAATGGTAAGATCATATGATACGTGCAAGAACAATGCACAAAATCAAGGCACATTTCATCAACTCCAAAATTCTTCCCTTCTTTTAGATTATTGCACTCATGATGCAATCTTCAAAATGACTATTAACGTTTTGCTTCCCATGCACAATATAATAGATTTGGTGTCTAACATCAGCAAGTTTGATGTAATGACCTATAAAGCATTTTTCTATCTTGTTGTTCAATTATGCATAGAAAGGAAAATTCTAACAAGGTCTACTAACCTCTTTTATTTTAACAGTGATGATGGGTTAATATCAACATCATTTTTGTAACCATTTACAATAAGTTATTGTACAAAGGGGTTTATGGTATCCTATTAAAATTGTTTTAAACCTTCTTCAACACAAAAATTACATCCACATAACTAATGGTTGCCATTTATTCAATAAAATCCCTCCAAATCATCAATTTTTTCACATTTGGTGCAAGTCATGGTAAGATGAACTTAACCAAGGACCTCACATTAATACAAATATCCTTGGAATAAGGGTAATTTTATATATCCCTCCCCCCTTACACACTTGTTTTGATATGTCTCACAAAGTATCAAATGAAAACTAAATAAATAATCATCCTTGTTTGCCTTAAGGCGAACCCATCCTTGGGTAGTACCACTAGGAATGTCACACCCCAAATTTCTTAAATCCATTTAATTTCTAAACAATCTAGGATTCACTTAAAAAAGACTTTTCACTTCAAATTATATACAAAATATTACCCAAGTTCTGTACAATTTGAAACTACAATTCGATTTTTACATTTTTAATTTTCCAAATGAATGGTGAATGAAAAAGTTGCAAGAAAATAACACTTTGGGTTATTTTGTTCAAAAACACAAATGGAACTTTTTTTCATTTTTCTTAATGCTTTTATTTTCTAAGAGGGCCTAAAATGGTCCTCTTTTTTATTTGATTAATAGATAGTGAATTGAAGTAATCATAAATTTTAAGTAATTTTTGAAAGTCAAGATTACAAGGTTTTGAAGCACCATAACATAGATGTCTACAAATTTCAAGAACATTTTACGAATACAAATTTCTTATTTATGTAGCTTATGTAAATGTTTACATTTTTTTCATAGTGTATACATAAATGAGGAACACAAAGCCCATGTGGTGCAAATCAATAATTTAAAAGAAAAATGTAAGATTAAATTTTTATAATCAAATTAAATTAGTCCTATTAAGCACAAATTTAACACATCCTCAACACCTTGTCCTAAGCCATTCCCTCTTTCCCCCTTGGAGATTATCAAAGGGGGAAATCACAAATTCTTGACCAATTCCCACGACCTCTACCTTCTAGTTTTTTATTTAATTAATCTATAGATTTTCCTACAATTCCCTTATCTAACAACCATTCCCAAGGGCATGGCTTAATTGTGTTCAAACCCTAGTAAAATCCTCCTCTCCCCTTTGTTTATTTTTTTTATATTTCTTCTCATGTTTATTGTGGACAGTTGACCTACTTCTTCTTATAACCACTCCTTTTTCTATCATTTTCCCTATTTGCTACAAATAGTTATCCTATTTTTCTACCATACCCTTTTCCTTGCATTTAACCAACTACAACTCTAAACCAAATCAACCTCATGTAAACTTCCTTAAACCAAAAGTACAACAAGTCTTTACCAAAAAAACAAATGCCACACCTCCATGAAATGGTTACAATGTAGTTTTGGTTCAATCCTCAAGTCTTCCACTCCTTCCTCCTTATTAAACCCTAACACCGTCTCTACACTACTTTCCTTCACTACACACTTCCTCCCAACTAACTATATCTCCAAAGCTCTCTACCACATCCCCCAAACAATCTTCTTCTTTATTCTCCTTTGTTGGATAGCCTAAATTCTAGTTCTTCTTGTTTTTGTTACACAAGAAGGAAGACCCTTACCTTTGTTCTTAAGTTTCACCACAACCCCAAACTTCCTCATTTTTTCTACTCCTAGTTTTCCACTTCTGCAAAACTTTGAATACCTTTTCTTAACCTCCACCAACCACCTCCCAATCACCATACTCATGAATTCCTCCCCCCACACTTACACTACCCACAACTGTCACCTCTTGAAAATCTTGTTTCCATTCATCAAAAGACATGTTGATTTGACCACACCTTGAGATTTGGCTGCTTCATGATGTTGTAACCTCCCACCTTCATCTATCTCACCCTTTCATGATATGCCAAGATCTCTCGCCCCTCCTTACAACTATCATCATTCCCCCCTCCTTTTCACAACCCCTTCATACCCCACTCATCATTCAAGAAAATGAAAAAAAAAATCAGCAACAAGTTCCTTGTTTTTCAACTCCCTGGAGGCGCCACTAGTATTGTCCTACCCTAACCCTAATTGCTAGAAGCTTCTAGGAAGCATCTTTCATTCTATCTGTACCCCTTTATCTAGAAAGGTTAGCTAGTCTCAAACAAGGTTAAGAAATCTGACCTTGTCCTAATCTAGCCAACCTACTTCCCCCCTTATTTTAACTAGGCCACCTCCCCTCAAGTCCTACTAGGATAAGAACATATGATTTAACCTAATCCACTTAAACTTAAGGTTAACCCCAAAACTTCTTTAGCCATCTTACCATTTCCTAATCAAAATTAAGTTAGGCTAATTTGAGCCCGACAAGGTCCACCTTTCTTTGGATGTTGATGAGGTGATTCCTAATGGTAACACCCAAGGATCAATTTGCCCCTTGAATGAACCAACACCCACATTTCAATGATAGCAAAAATTGCTAAATCCATTTAAATCATTTCCAAATATTACAAATATCTAATGTTTAGACTAAATCAAGGTCTATGAATTCAAATCCAACAATTTTTGGGCTTAATATGGCCACTACAAAACCTCACTTTAAATGGTGAAGATGCCAAAGTGGGTGTTGGTTTGCTCTAGCATCCTTGTTCATCTCCTTATGGATTAATTAGTTAGTCAATCAATGATTATCAAAAACTTTTAATTTAGTATTTTTTTTATTCCTCTCCTCCTATTGATCCCCTCACCTCTTTCTTTTGTTATTTCTTTTATGCATTATATCAAAGTTAGTATTCTCCTTTTTTAGATTAACATCTTCAGCTTGAACTTTGGATCACATTACTTATTCACATGACTAAATCATGTCTCATAGTTCTACAACTAGAACCAACATTAGGACTATAAGTATCAATCTCCAAAATATATGGATGATCTAGGTGAACTTGGGTTCAATATAGGAAAATTGGTTCCTTGCCATTTGACAAGATTAATTAGAATAAACTTGGCAAGCGCCCAACCAATTTGGCTTGGAAACCAAACTTTTTTATTTTTAAATTCAAATTACAAATGAGACAATCACCATGTAAACATGGGGATCAACAACAAAATAATTACTAGTTCATGAAGCAAAGTATAAAAAAATAAAAAAGATTGTATAAAAAAATCAAGGACAAGGACCCATCCATCAAAAGTATAAAGCAAATGAAAACACAAGTAAACACAATCCAAAGAGAGGAAAAAAAAAATCGAAAGTAAACAATCAATGAAAAATAAAGAGAAGAAAACCTTATGCAAATAAGACCCAAGGGTACGAAATGACAATCAACAATAACAAAGAAGACTTAAGATGAAAAAGCAATTGTCTACCACAAATCAAGTAATGATGGAAGTGCAATAGCTATGATGTGTGGAAGAGATGAAGAACCCTCACTGAGTGCAGCAACCCACTAAAAAATCGCTCTAGTTTATGCATGTTGCAAGGTTGTGGACACATGTTGTCAATAATGGGAAATGAGCATCGAAAGAACTAAAAATAATCGTTGATGGTGTGCAATAATGGTTTGTGCACAAGCAACCAAAAATGAGTCAAAACGAAAATAAAAACACCCATACATCTCAATAGCAAGGGGAATGAAATCATCACCTAATGTTTATTTAATGTAAGATTGTGTCTGATCCTAAACAACCATTGTCACTACATTTGTTGTCATTGTCGATGCTCATTACACCATATCTATGCGAGTCAGGTCAACAATGACAATGTCCATCAAAGTATGGAAGCCATTTCTAGTAATAAGAATATTCATTCATCCATTCATTGTCGGGTGTGGTGAAGGAAAAGGTAGAAGACCTCCCTTTCAACATGTGCTCCACTCTCCAAAATAATTGTTAAAATAGTATCCCAAAGTGTGTTTTGAGTTGTTGTATGTCCACTCTCACAAGGACTTCAAGGTAAATGGGTACCTAAATCGTCAATGGTATGACCACACTAACACCATGAAAGGTGTCCAACTATAAGATGTGATAAGCCAAAGCATGTACGTAATGTTGTACGAAAGTGAGTTGATGATAAACAAAATGCTAGTGTGGTAGGACAAATTAATACGAAGTGCTTGCCCCTAGACCCACACATGAACAAAAACATGTTCATGTGATATTCGAAGGAGCTTCTACTAAGAGAGAATTGCTAATGTAAATAATTTGCCAAAGAAGCCTACAACTAGGGATAGGACTAAACCACTAGACTCTCAAAAGGTGGGACATGAAAACAAAGAATAGAGAACTACTAATGTAAATAATTTGCCAAAGAAGCTTGCAACTAGGGATAGGACTAAACCACTAGACTCTCAAAAGGTGGGACATGAAAGCAAAGAATAGAGAACTACTAAGGATAGGACTAAACCACTAGACTCTCAAAAGGGTGGGCCATGAAAGCAAACACCCTGTGGTAACATGACTTCATCTTGTAATGCCATTTGGAACAAGGAAATGCCAATCTCAACATGTGCTACTATATCCTTGAGAATAGGGTGATCATTGTGCTAGAAACAAAACAACATTCATTTTTAAATGGTACAATGTGTAATCAAATTCTACTAATGAATTAAGGACTTGAACTAAAGCCAAAATTAAACATCTTGGAAAGGTTGAAAAATCTTTAAGATGAATTTCCAACATGAAATGCACCCAAGAACCATTTCCCCATCAATTTCCTAAAACAGTCAAATAAGGCATAGAAATAAGAATGAATATCATATAGTAAGTCATGATAATTTATGTGGTTTAGTTCTTCGTCCATGGATGAAAACTATTCATAAACATCAATTTTTTCATAATGGTATGGAATTCAGTTTGCCATCATCCATTTTTCATCTAAAATGAATGAAACCCCATCATCCTTTCATCCACTTTTCGTCACTTTGATTCATGATGAATGACAATCCCCTCTTCACATCCACTTTTTTCTCCCAGAATGGATGTTCAGTAAATTTCCTAGGCAAATTTCCAACTCCCAGCAAAACAGTAGCAGTTGATTCTCACAATCCAAAAATACTAACTAGTGGGGTCTGACACCAATACAGAAAAAAAAGCTTGTCTCATTTCATGTGCTATGAAATTCGCAGCCAGCTCCATAGCAAAAACCATAAGCAACTGCAGCCATAGGTACACTGAAGAAAAACAGCATACAATTTATCGCTTCTTCGACACACCCACAGTTCTCCCACGCCGTCCTGTGGTCTTGGTGTGTTGCCCACGCACACGCAAGCCCCAGTAATGACGAAGACCCCGATGGTTCCTGCAATCCCATTCATATACACTCATCTTAGCCAACTGTGAGAATCAACAATGAACTTCTAATGTTCACAGTAAGGTTCTCCACCTGCCCCCCCTTCTAATGTTCACAGTAAGGTTCTCCACCTGCCCCACCCCTCCCCCCAAAAAAAGCCAGATGTATTCTACCTGATCTTCTTTAGGCGTTCCAAATCATCCCTGAGCTTCATGTCAAGGGCATTGGACACAACCTGTGAGTAACGACCATCCTTGTGGTCCTTTTTCCTGTTCAAAAACCAGTCTGGAATCTTGAACTGTCGTGGATTCCCCACAATCACCATAAGATTCTCAAGCTCTGCAGCACTCAGCTCTCCAGCACTGTCAACATAGGAAAGCTTATGTTAGACAGAGAAAACAGCAATTGGGGAAAAACTGCCTGCAGAAAGCAGCAACTGCATCTCCTCTTTAGGGTTATCATGTAGCAGGTCTGTTCTTATATGCTTAGAAAAATTCAAGCAAACAAGTCGTGGACTAATGTTGCTGAGAACCCAAGAGCCCCTGGCCTTTGGAGCATCTCTAGCAGTGGTCAATATGTGACCCTGCAAAAATACTTCTCAAATCCAAATTCAGTTATTTACTTTTTCCAACCCCACCCATAAACTAGAACTGGGACTGAAATAGCTGGTAAACTACTAATAGCAACCCACCTGGACCAATCAAACTATCTAACCAATCAACATGAGTTGTTATGCCTTGCTGTGCCTTTTACCAGCCTCAGCAAGCTGTGCACAAATGCTGGGCCAAAACCATTTTGCTGAGCCAAACTGACATGTTCTGACTTTTCTTCATCTGAATTTAATTTGCAGGGTCACATACTGAGCACTGCTGGAGTTGCTCTTAGACACTTAGGAAAATGTTCTTACTGCTCAAAACTGTCTTGAGACATAATTAGCATGGAAGGTGGTGTCTTTGATATTTTGGGGAAAGGTTTGCAAGAAATACAAAAAGATAATTACATGACTCTGTCAACAAGGATTTCCTATACCCTATTGGAGGAAGATCTAAATTCAGAGTTAGAAAAATTGATTTCTTGAGACAAGTCTTCTTTAGCAAGACAATAAGAGCATACTGTGAGAATTATCTTGTAATACCTGGCAGGGCAAGCAAACAGAACCAATATTTTCTATAGGTTTAGGGTTCAGGGTTCAGGTTAGGTTACAACGGAGACAATGAAAAGACTACTATTGCACCTCTGATTGAGAAGGATTTCAGAGACCATGCCATGAAGATGCCAACCTCACTTCTTATGGGGAAGGAAGCAGTGTCTTCTGCAGCTATTCCAGAACTAGCAACCTCTAAACCCTAAACCTGGGGAGACCAAAATCACTTGAGGTCAAGACTAAGAAGAGACAGAAAAAAGAAAAGAAAAACAGTGATGGAAAGCCGAACCAGAAAAGAACATTACCGTTTACTCATGTCTACGTCTGCCTTCTTGCAAACAAGGTTCGCAAATCGTCGCCCCACTCCCTTGATGGAGGTCAAGGCAAACATGATCTTCTGTCTTCCATCAACATTGGTATTGAGCACACGCAAAATATGCTGGAAATCCTCATTTGCAATGAGCGACTGCAAGTATCCCCAAAACAACCCCAAGTCTCATCACATTCCGTCACTGCTTCTTCATAGAAATCAGACACGCAATTTCCTTTCTAAACTCATTCCAAATGGACGCTCAAGGGAGTGCCCAAAAAAAAAGAAAAAAAACATCAACAGAACACATCAAATGGGGCAACTCTTACGAGCCGGACTACGAGGTAACTCTTTCCAGCAAAGAAATCAGCGACATTGTTCAAGATGAGACAGGAAAGTTCAGAGCTCACATCCCCAAAAGAAAACTTACGTTTGGAAAAGAAAAAAAAACCGTTCAAGAAGAGGAGAAAAAGAAGAGAACAAGGTCTTACCATAGTGACGACGTGCTGCTGCAGCTTCGCTAGGAGGAGATCAGAGAACGCACGGCGCGGGTGGGGAGCGAGCTTTGCACAAAGTGTGAAGAAAAAAGCGATGGCGGCTCATAACCCTAAATCACAACCCGGCAACCCAAGTGTAAAAAGGGTTCAAAAACCCAAGTTTTCTTAGGTTAATTTGGCTGTGCATGTTTGGGAGGGAGACACTAACCAGGGTATAATGTGAGTTAGTTTTCATTTGGTTCCACGCTTTGAGCAATGTTCACCAGGTGTTAGTGTAAACTGGGAATTATTTTTGGGGAACATCATGGAACATTTTACCCTATTTTAACTCTTGTTGCTGGTTTAGTTAAGTGAACCCACCCAAGGGGTAGTGCCATTTACCTATTTATGGAATGGTCTAAGAAGAACCTTTCTAACCCTCCTACTAGTGATGTGGGATTGTCAAATGGTAGTGAGAACACATAGCCCAAAGAAGTTTCTAAGGATGAGTAAGAAATATATTAGACAAAAAAGTGATTTCAAATAGAATACATAAATGTGGATGTATTTGTTGATCTTTTGGAAAGCCAATGTAACAAGGTAATAATATATTTATATAACTTAACATTTGGTCTTTTATATATATATATATATATATACTTGTCTTTCTACCTGCTAATAAGTGTTGTCAAAGCTTGCACTTTGAATAGACCTATTTACAAAGTTAGGCTAAAGGGTTGGTAATAGTTATGCAACTTTCCACCTAAGTATAAACAAAGGTTTTTAATGTAGATTAGATTGAATTTCCAACCCTTTTAGGCATAAGAGTGTCACAAGTCACAACATGATTCAATTTCAAACCCTAACAAATGGAAATTGACATGAAAACATGAGGTGGCCTAAAATGAAATGATGCTAACTTTGCATGCAAATATGACAAGTCCATTGCTCTTAACATCCACATTGATAACTTTTTTCAAAAAACAATTTGAATGAGGAGAACAAGATATGAACAATTTGGTTGGGGATCCAAAGAGAGAAGAAGAATTGTCATACAAATTTAGAACCATACAATCAAATGCAACATTACAAATTGCATGATTAATGTTTTCCATTATAAAAAATGGACACATATTGTTTTGTCATCAAATTTCATTGGACCAAAACTTGATGCTTTGAAAA
>Ga0209208_10006661_pt1 | contig 15899 bp, 13 predicted proteins | sample S1TSphfallax_3_FD_187694 | JGI IMG/M metagenome (GOLD analysis project Ga0209208, IMG submission 187694) | Host-associated microbial communities from peat moss isolated from Minnesota, USA - S1T2_Fd - Sphagnum fallax MG (SPAdes) (version 2) | ecosystem: Host-associated > Plants > Peat moss >...
CAATTAACATGTGGAAAAACTTGTAACTTTTCACCTTGCGTCACAACTGTAGCCTTGGGCTCGTGACCAAAGCAAGGGGTTGTGAGGTTACGAGCCAAGAAGGAAGCCCAAGAGTCATACTGCATGCTCTCAGGAGTGTAAGAGAGTGTGAGAGATTAGACCTTCACACTCCCAAGGGAACTCTCACTTTGGGAGTTAGAATCTCGGTGGACTCCCAAATGTTCGAGGAGGGATCGAAGGGGTTAAAACCCAATGTATTGAAAAAATCTTTATATCATTGAAAAGATATTAAAATGTAGATGTTTAAAATGAGCTCGCATGACGAATTTGGACATCTAAAACACAAGTTATGGCTAAAACAAGGGTCGAAAGTCAAATTGGCAGTTTGACTCCCGACCATTAAAAGTCGGGAATTGACCTGATTTCCTTGTGTGTAGATAGTGTGCAATATACCATTCAAAAGCTCTCGACGAGGGCTACAATTTTACTTTATACCTCATCTCAATTTGAGATGCGCAAAGTTAAGGGTCCCCCAAAGTCGTGGGAGTCCCGGGACAAAATGTCATTTGGATGTGGGCCTCATGAAGAGGCACATAATATACTATAAGGGGGAAGGTGGTGGCTTCCCCCAAGTCCAGGCTTTGGTGAATCTTGTAAGTTCGAGTTGCCCGTGGTTCATCTTAGCACCAAAAGTGTTTCAACTATGCACTAACCACTTTATGTTGGTTTTGTGCAAGTCCATGTGAGTAGTTGATGCTTATCATTCTTCTTAATCCCATCCCGGAGTTCTAGCATGCCCCTCTACCCCTCCAAAGTGCTGCGAGCCAGGGAGTGTGCCCTGATTCCTTACTCTTTCGTTATTTTTTGTTTGGATTCATATTTGAGTCCCTTAAGGAATTGGGAGTGCGTCACTTGGTATCAGAGCTCTTGTAAAGCTCGATTCACTCATTTGGGAGTTCCGATGAAACCCAAGAAGACCCGTAAGTTAATACAAGAGACCATGGTGGAAAAACCCACCCAAGACCGAGAAGTTCCACCCGAGGCTATTAGGGAGGGGGAACAAAAGGATTTTGAAGAACAAGAAACCTAAGAGAACCATGATAATCATGAAAGTGAAGAGGAGCAACCAACCACAGTCCTTTTAACTACGGAACAATTGGAGGTCTTACTCAAAATGAATAGGCCCAATTTCAGTGAGTTGGTTGTAGCCCTCAAAGGAGGATTGTCGAAAGGTGTGGGATTCCAACCTGTTAAACCTGGGAATTTTGATGGGGTCCGAGATCGAAAGGTCGTGGATTTTTAGCTTGCGGAAATGGAAGACTACATTCATGTTGCCAAGGTTGGGTGACATTTGGCCGTGGAACTTGCCCAATCTTACTTAAAGGGCTATGCTTCCACATGGTGGAGGATAATGAAGCAAGAGGAAGGGAAAAACCATGGCTACACATGGGAATTTTTTAAGGAGCATCGAGTCAAAATTCATTCCAAAGAATTCTAACTACATCTCAAGATGAAAACTTTGTGACCTTATCAATGCAACAAATGATAACTTGCGCCAATATGTGAAGGCGTACTCTGAATTCATGTTTGAAATCCAGCACATGGATGAATTGGACCATGTGTGCCATTTTGTGATGGGGCTTTCGACTTGGGCCAAACATAAGCTTGAGGAAAATTGGTCAACCTCACTATTCAAGGCCATCATGAAAGTGGAAGGCTTCTCAAATGTGGGACGAGGCGAAAAGACCGGGTTCAAGAAGGATAACAAGTTCCCTCACAAGAAGGCACACCACAAAGGGGAATGGAACCGAGGGCAAGACACCTCAAAGGGGGAAAAATTTAATCCATTCCAAGGTTCGAAGTTCAAAACCAAAGGAAATTTTATCAAGAATGGGGCTCCTTTTAAGGTGAGCCAACCCAAGGGGGATGTTAGTGGGAAGCCCAAAAGAGCATGCTTCAAATGTAATGAAGTGGGGCATTACTCCAAAGATTGCCCCAAATCCAAATCGGGGAATGGGAGTTATAAAATAATTGTTTTTACCACTAACTTAGCCCAAGGCGAATGTAATCGCCTTATTTTCTTTAAAGGGAAGGTTTTTAAGCATGATGTGTTATGTCTTTTGGACACATGGGCATCTCACAACTTCATAACCCAAGAGAATGCCGAAAGAATGGAACTCCAATTGGAGGAGCTCAAGGCACCCATTAAAGTGCACTTTGCGGATGGGGTTCCCCATCCCACCACATTACAAGCAAAAGATGTGCCTTTTCAATTCCTTAATTGAAAAGGAAAGGTGGACTTGTTAATTTCCACCTTAGGGGGGATGGATTGCATCTTGGGAATGGAATTCATCACTCATAACAATGTGCTCATAGAAAAGCACAATAGGCTAGTTATAATCCCATCCAAGAATGGGGTTGTTTGGGTGAAGGCACACGAAATGCTTAGTGTGGGTGGGTCAACCATCCACTTGATGTTAGGAGGAACCTTGGAAAAGGAATGCATGGGAGGTTATGGCATGTTGTGTGTGATGCGGGTGTTGGATGAGTTTGAGCCAAAGGAAGCCACCAACTTGGTGAGTTTTCCCAAGTGCATTAAGTGGGTCTTGGATGAATTTTTGGGTGTGATGTTCGAAGAGTTATCCGATGAGTTACCCCTGAGAAGACGAGTTGACCATGCAATCGAGGTGATTCCGGGAATGGCACCTCCCACCAAAGCCCCATATCAAATGAGTCATGAGGAGTTGAAGGAACTTAAGGTTCAACTTGAGGAACTCCTTGCAAAGGGATACATCAAACCTAGCAAGTCACCATATGGGGCACCTGTCCTATTTGTCCACAAAAAGGATGGGACGTTGAGGATGTGTGTGGATTATAGAGCCCTCAACAAGGTGACGGTGAAAAATTGATACCCATTACCTTGGATTGATGATTTGTTTGATTAACTTTTGAAAGTTAAAATGTTTAGTAGGATTGACCTACGTTCCGAGTATTATCAAATTTGAATTACAGAAAGGGATGAAGAAAAGACCACTTGTCGCACAAGGTATGGTTCATATGAGTTCTTGGTGATGCCTTTTAAATTCACCAATGCACCCGCCACGTTTTGCACTCTCATGAATGACATTTTCTGGGAGTGGTTTGATGATTTCGTGGTCGTATACGTAGACGACATTTTGGTCTATAATGATTATATGGAGGAACATGTGGAACATCTTCGGAAGGTGTTCCGAAGGTTGAAAAAAATAATTGTATGCCAAGTTTGAGAAATGTAATTTTGGGGTGGCGGAAGTGGATTTCCTTGGACATAGGATCACCCAAAAAGGTTTGAAGATGGATGACCACAAGGTGAAGGAAATTTTGGATTGGGAACCACCTGAGTCGATTCTTGCCTCAAGATCCTTTTTAGGATTAGCTTCCTATTATTGCAAGTTCATCAAAAACTTTGCAAAGATAGCCACACCTTTGACAAACCTTTTGAAGAAGTCATCTGGAACTTACGAATGGAATGTAGCATGCGATAAACCCTTTGAAACCTTGAAAGGCATTTTGGTGAAAACACATGTGTTGAAGTTACTCGATTTTGACAAAGATTTTGAGATCCATTTTGATGTTTTTGACTTTGTGATTAGAGGCGTCTTAGTGCAAGATGGAAGGCCGGTGGCATTTGAGAGTAAAAAGTTGAACAAGACTGAACGAAAATGGCCAACACATGAAAAGGAAATGTGGGCCGTGATACATTGTCTCAAAACTTAGGGCCATTACATAGGCTCCAAATATGTGGTGGTGTGGACCGATAATGTCACCTTGAAATACTTTGCCAACTTAACCAAGGTTGTCATCAAAACAAGTAAGATGGCAAGACACATTGGCCTTGTTCAATGTGGTCATTTGACATAAGCCCGGGAAGGAAAATGTGATGCTCGATGCACTAAGTTGAAAACACGTATGTGGGAGAAACAAAACTTCAAAAGGAAGTGTCGCAACCCTAACTTTGGGTTCGCAACCAAGGCAAAGGGGTTGCAAAGGTGCGAGCCAAGAGGAAGCCTAGGAATCACATCACATACTCCCGGGAATGTAGGAAAGTGTGAGGGAGTGAACCCTCACACTCCCAAGGTAACTCCCACTTTGGGAGATGGAGTCCCGATGGACTCCCAAAACTTCAGAGAGCGATTTCAAGGGTCAAAACTCAATGTCTTGTGGCGTTCTTTATATCATTGAAAAGCTCTTGGAACTTAGATGTCTAAAATGGGCTCGCATTACTCATTTGGACATCTGAAACACAAGTTATGGCCAAAAGAAGGGCCAGGAGTCAAATTGCTAGTTTGATTCTCGACTAGAAAAAGTCGGGAATCGACCCAATTTAATTAGCTTCAGACAATGTGCAACATAATGTTGGAAAGCTCTCGACGAGAGCTACAACTTTAATTTAGACCGCACTTCGATTCGAGGTCTGCTCGGAAAGTTATGGGGCTCGAAAGTCACGAGAGTCCCCACTGGCGCGATTTCGGGACTTCCATTCGGGAGTCCTGGGAAAGAAAAGCCATTTGGATGTAGGCCCTATGGAGAGGTGCAAAGTATACTATAAGGGGGAAGGTGGTGGCTTCCCCCAAGTCCGAGTCGTGATGAATCTTGTGTGTCCGTGTTGCTCGTGGCTCATCCTAGCACCAAAGGTGTTCCAATTATGCACTAACCACCTTGTGTGGGTTGTGTGCAGGCCCGTCTGAGTGAGTGAAGCTTGTCAACTCTTCCTAGTCCCATCCCGGAGCTCCAACATGCCCTTCTACCCCTCAAAGTGTTGTGAGCTAGGAAGCGTGCCTCAACTCCTCCCCCTTCCGTTGTCTTGTACTTGGATTCACTTTTGAGTCCTTCAAGGAGTTGGGAGTGTGTTAGGAAGTTTGATTAGCGAGTCGTCGTGACAAATTTGCCAAAGAAGTGAAGTGAAACATTCAAAAGGGGATCAAGTCACATTTCCACTTGTGAAATGGACTATTGTGGAATAAGCAAAATCGGTTCTATGTTCCGAAAGGGAGGCTTAGGGATGTGATTTTGAAGGAGTGCCATGATGGGCCGCTTGCAGGATTGTGCCCAAATGCCATTTTGTCTCTAGACTCCCAAGTGGGAGTCCCAAAATTCCCAAAATTGGGATTCTTGCAACTTTGGGGTCCCATAACTTTGTGTGCAGACCTGCAATTGAGGTGAGGTTTGAAGCAAAGTTGTAGCCCTCATTGAGAGCTTTTTGACGGTATGTGGCATGTCACTTGCACACAAGGAAGCCAGGGTGATTCCCAACTTTTAGTGGTCGAGAGTCAAATTGTCAATTTGACTCCCGACCTTTCTTTTGACCATAACTTGTGTTCTAAGTGTCCAAATGTGTCATGCAAACCCATTTTAGACATCTCGTTCCAAGAGCTTTCCAATGATATAAGCAACTCTTCAATCCAATGGGTTTTGATCCTTACAATTGTTTTTTGAAGATTCAAGAGTTCATCAGGACTCCAACTTCCAAAGTGGGAGCTCATTTGAGAGTGTGAAGGTTCATTCCTTCACACTCTCCTACACTTTCGGGAACATGAAATGCGCCTCCTGGGCTTCACTCTTAGTCCGCACCTTTGTAAGCCCTCGCCTTGGTTGCGAGCCCAAAGCTAGGGTTGTGACAAAATGCATGACCAATTTCCTTGATCATAAAAAAAATGTCCTTCCCAAAATCAAAGAAAACAAAAAATGACATTTTGAAAAGGGTTGAATGTAAATCCAAAGTGTGATCACTTCCAAATCAAATTATTTTTTTAGTTTGTTGAAAAGATTTCAAGCTCAAATGTGATGGGTTCACATTCTCAAAACAAACATAATGGCTTGAAATGGGGCAAAATTCATTTTCCCATCCAAATTGGGGTTCAAACAAAATTCATTCTATGTATGTTTGAGTGAAGAGTGCATGCATTTTCTATTTGCAAGGTTTACAAGTTTTCAAGGTTTTGGTGGAGAAAAGGGGGACACTAAAGGCCAATTTTCAATCTTTTTATGCAAGAGATATGTGTGTGTTTTTCTTGACAAGGTTTGTAGGTTTAAAAAGTTTTTCAAAGTTTCACAACATCAGTATGTGTTTGTCTGTTTTGGAAAAAAAGGTAAAAAAGAGTTTCACCTTTTGTTGTTCATAAAAGACATCAATTTGTGAATTGTTGCCTATAAAGAACTTATAAAAATAAAAATAAAAAAAACCACTTACTATTTTTTATGGTTTTACATAGATGTTCCATGCTATCATAGAAAAGAGCTTCATTTTTTGTTATTTTGAACAAAAAGTTAAAAAGAATTTCAATTCCATTTTTTAAAGGAAAAATTTATGTAGATTTTTTATGTTGTTTTGAATAAAATGGATTTCAAATTCAACTGATTAGAATAACATTACATTACAAAATTTTGCAATCCTATGCAAGGCTGGTTCTTGATCATGATGTCCACTATACAATTGTTCTACTCATGTAATGCATTTTTCTTTGATGCAAAATAAATTGTTTACATCTTGAAATTAATACAAACAATGAGGTTGTTATTCATGTTGTCTAACTTACTTTAAACCACTTCTTTTCAAAAGAGTTTGATTATTTTGGGTTTAGGTTTCAAATTCAATTCTGTATATGTGTGGCGTTTTATATAAGATAGAGGTTGTTGGAGGATTTAATTATTTCTAGGAGCTTGGATGCAAAGTTTGCATTATAAATATTTTATAGGGGTTGGTAGAACATGGTACTTTTTGCAAGTATAATTATGTACTTATGATAACTTGGATTAAACATTGCATAGTTATGTTGCATTGATTCATACAAAATTATCATGGATCTTCTTAGGGATTGATGGTTTTGACCTACTTTAGACCATTGGAGATAGGAAGATCATGATAGTGTTGCAATATTAGATGTTGAGATTTCACACAATTGTTTGTTTCATTGTTGTAATTTGAGTATAATGGAAATGGGCAAGATTATGTCTATTTCCTTCAATTTTGATTTAGTGTATTGAAATTTGAACATGTGCTAAATTTTACAAACCTATTTTTTGCATTAGGGTTTGGGTTTTTAAAGGTTTATGTTAAAGGTTTTTGGGGGTTTTGTTTATAGTTTAAAAGGCTTGTCATTGGGGTTTAGGTATTAGCGGGTCTAACTTGATAATTAAGGATTTTGTTTTGGGTCTAGAGGTTTTTCATTAGGGTTTTAATTTGTTAAGGTTTGCCTTTAAGGGTTTACGAGGTTTAATTGTTTTATGATTAAGTCTTAGGTTTTTTGGTATGGTCATGTATGTTTATGGGTTTTAAATGTTTATTGGGGTTTATCTAGGTTTTGGGGGTTTTCCATGAGGGTTTAGGCTTTTTAAGGATTTAGAGTGTCTATGTTTAGGGTTTTAATTTTATGAGGTTAAGATTGTTGATTGGCTTTTTTAGAAGCATCAAGTATGGACAATTTGGATTTTCTTATGGAATCACAAGCAATTGCCACACATCAACATTACAATTTTATTTCAAGTTTTATAGTATAACAACTATCAAAGGTAGTGAAAAAATAGAATATTCATTGACCTTTTGTTCAATCATTGCATTTTAGTTGGTTGGTTGTTGCATACAATGTGAATTTTGGTATGTATAGCTCAAGGAGAAAGCAAATTACACAATTTATACTAAGTGTTATTTAAAAGAATGTTGACATGATTTACAAAGTGGAGTGCCTTATTCATTGCTCCAAGAGGAAATCTTGAAAGACTAGCTACAAAAGACATTGAAGGAATTGAAAATAAGGATTTTGAATGTAGTTGACTTAGTAGGTATGGGGGTGTTATAGTGTGTTGAAGTCTTGGCACAATTGAAGACCCCTACTGGGCACGTACATGGAAATGTGCTAACTAAACAAAGGCCGAGACTAATTGATGGTTCTTTGTTCTCATTTCTTGTTAACCTTGCTCACGTTAATTCTTTTCTTGAAGACAATCTTGTTCAAGTAAATAGTTGTCATTCAAGTTTTGTATTAGTTTTGGTTGTGAGTCTATCAAATGAATCCCTTAAAAAGAGGCAAAAATATGTAGACCAAAGCTAAAATGATGCAACAACAATATAATAACATTATAAATATGGCCAAATAATTGAAGACAAACAACAATGAGTGAGATGCATTTCTTATGAAGCAAGATGCATTTTTTTGCTTCTTTAAACTAAATCTTAGTCATGAAAAACACAATGTTGCAAAGATGACTAGATATCTAGGTTGCATTATCATGATGAGTTCAAGCAACAATTGTAGGTAGTAAATGTTTTTGTAATAACACTCTTAGTTATGAAAACGTGCATTATCACCACTATCTCTATTGTTGTTTTGGACATGCTCATAAAAACACACATCAAAGCTGGCTTGCAAGCTTTGGCTCCATAGGTACTTGCTTCTGTTTTTATCATTGTGGACATGCTTAGACAAAACACACATTGAAGTCGAGCTTCAAATTTTGGCTTTTGATTTGTGGGGCTTTGCTAGCGATGCTCACACATTGTAAAACATAAAATGACAAAAAGAAGTGTTTGATTGTGTGAAAGAGAATTTGCCTCACACACCTTTTTGGAGCTTTCATGGGCTTTGAGTTTGGACACTTTTATAAAGACAAACACACAATGCTATATTGGTTGACATTGTGCATGTTCTTTGGTTGATAATTCATGGGTGTGCTTAGCAACTACAAACCCATAAAATTATAACTTGTTGAACAAACCATTTGATTCAATGTTAAGCCAACATTCAAATTCCCAAGTGGACTGATTAAGTTAGTTTCCAGGATTTATACTTTAATTATGTCTATTCTGCACCTTTTACACAAAAATGAACATACTTTTTTATTGACTTGTACATCACAAGAGTTGTGCAAATTTTGATAAATACAAGAGACTAAAAGAGGCCAAGTGAGTTAAGACATTGACAAATATGGAAGAGATGTCTTTGGTTGGACAAGTGCATTGGTATGGGCTTGAAAATTTTGCCTTTGACCAAATTTTATTATTACAATAGGCTTTTATATCACTTTGAAATGTTTAATAGCATTATAAACTAACACCAATGTTGAACAAATTTCAAGAAGTTGAGTATGAAACATTTACTAACAGTAGTGTTGAGAAGTTGAAACAAAAACCATATTATGTATCAGAGATGGAATAGTGTGTTAAGGAGAAAAGAACTCTGTTGCGTGGATGCTGTTTGGTCAAGGCAATCTTGGGTTTTAGGAATCAAGTAGGAGTTAGAGCACAAGGAACTTTGGTTCTTTAACAATTAATTGCATTCAGATTGCCAAATAGCCTTTCAACATAAATGTTATTATGAATTAGTGGGAAATTGGTTTAGGGGATTTGAAGCAATAGACTTAAAGCCATAATAAACAGCCTTCATGTAAGGTCAGGAGGACACATGAATTGCCAACACAAAACATTCTACAAAACATGCATTTTCTACCACTACCCTATCAAAATGGTTTGGACCTTTGTGTCTTGACCAACTTCATAATAAAAAGTGCTTAGTGTGCCCATACCAGTGGGTGTGTTCAATGGGATTTAGAAAAAGATAAGCATCACCAAGTGATTGCATGCTTTTGGAGTACCAGAACATTTGCGTACAGACTCTAGTGGTGCGGACCATCATCACATTAGACACTCAGCCCATGACCCTCAGAAGGCCTACAACAACACAACTATTCAAGGAATGCAACCTTGACATGATAGGAAATCTTGACCTCAACTTCTAACTGAATGCTGCAAGTGCAGAAAATGCTGCGAACACTTTGAACACAATTTGAACACTAAGATGTGTCACATTGAGAGGGATGTGAAATATGCACAGTACCTTGGGGCCTTGAACATAAAGTTTGGAAGAAAACGAACATCCTCAGGTTGTTGTCATCATGAAAATGTTTCCATGATTCCTGACAGAATTGCAACATGGTACTCGGTTCCCACATTAGGAATGAAGAGCAAAATTATGGCTGAACTTGGCAGAATGACATCTGGTTTGGAAAGAGGACCCAATACCCCACCAGGCTCATCAGACTTTGACACTGACTCATTATCAATCTGCACAGTACTTCACAGTTTGAGGCACTCAGATGGTAACATCTCCAACGGCTGATGAAAGACTTAACTAATCAAGTAAAACCAATTGCTGTTGCTGCTATCCATGTACATCAAGCTGTCATCTTAGAGCAATGGGTTTTAAAATTCCTGTGCTCGTAATACTGGCATCCAAGCCTCAATATTCCAGACTTCTTGAAAAAGGGCATTCAATAATGGAGCCACTGAGAGAGCTGAGCAGAAAGCTACAATCAGGGAATTGGAGAAAGGGGTGGGAGCTGTTGCTACTGGGAGCCCAGATCCACCTTGCTGAACCGCTGTAGTTGTAGCTCATAGCCTGTTGGAGAAAGTGGTGGGAGCTGCTGCTGCTGCTTCTGCTGATGTTGTGCACCCAGATCCAGCTTGCTAAACTGCTGTTTTAAAAGTTCATAGCCTGTTGGAGAAAGAGGTGAATGCTGCTGCTGGGGCCCCAGATCCCACTTGCTGAACTTCTTTTGTGGAATGTCAAAACCTGGTGGATGGAGAGGTGGCAGCTGCTGCTGATGTTGGTTTGATAGTCTCTCCACCTCCTTCATCAAGGCTTCACTGTGAGCTGCAAACAGAAAAGCACATCCTCAGACAATGAGACAATGCTTCAAGACTTTCACATTTGTGCATCAGACTGCTGTCCCAAAAACCAAAACCTTCATTGAGTAACCAGGTGATAAAGTCTACAGGAAAGTCTGACTCTAAAGCCAAGAACAGAGCTTGGGCATGGATTGAAGATCTGAAACCAAGCACTTTCCTGCAAGCAACAAGCTGTCATGAGACTGCAGAATACAAAATACAAAAAAATACTCACCTTCCTTTAACCGTTGGGTCTGTCCAAGAGTTGCCAACTTTTGTTTCAGAATAACATTTTCAGCAGTCATCACTGCTCTCCGATGATCATACAAACCGAGCTGCTGTGAGAGAGAGGTGACCTCAGCCTGCAATCCAGGAGAAGCATCCTCAGGATCAAAAATAATATGGCTTCAACTTGACCACACCTAGGTTAGAATCAAAACTGCTGCACGTATATCCTTCAAGGTGATAGTTTGCATACCTGTAGTGCATTCACACTCATTTCTAGCTCAGAGATATACTGCAACTTCCTCACCCGCGATCTCTGAGCTGATTGCCTGTTCGCAAGAATCCTGTGAAAGAATGCTGCAGTCAAATCAATTATATGCTCTAAAGACCATGCTGCATGGAACTCAAGCCAGCTCACAAGTACTTAGCATAGTAATCATTGCCAGAAATGAGCACAATTTACCAGACTCAGAATTCTAGTCAGCCCAGATATACTACCCTGAAGGGCAAATTGCACATCAAAGGATCATGCATTAGAACAGGCAAAAAGGGGCTGTACGAAATACAAAACCATGTCAAAAGAGTGACAACAGATACAATTGAAGTGATGAGCAAGAATGACCTTTTCCCATATTCACAATAGAAGTGCCTGTTCATAAACAATCTTGTCATCTGAGAGACACAACTCAGCTGGCTAGAATCACTTCATGTTCTATACATTCCAGGAAATTGGCAAAGTTTCCCTCTTTACCCAATTCACAACCCTTGAGGAAAGGCCAGAAACACTACCCTTAAAAGCAAAATTCACCCCAAAGGATCACACATTAGAATAAGCAACAAAGGCTTTACAAGGTACAACATTAGGACAAAAGAATGAACATTACATTGAAGAGTGACAATTTAGCCATCTTGACATCAGAAATCATACTGTAAACATACAAATATAGTCATCTGGGATCCACAATCAGCTGGCTAGAATTTCACAAACCTAGCTTAATAATATTTGACTAATCAAATTCCAGACCATCAGAATGCTGGTTTCAGTGGCAATTACAAAAGAGGTCCTGTCCTGTAATTGATTGCCAGAGTTAGCAAATAACTGTACATGAAACTCACCGCTTTGCTTTCTTGGGATCCAGACTCAGATCAATCTGCTCAGATGATGTTTGTGTATCCTCCTGTTGTCCTTGGTGAGAACAATCACCCTCCCTCATGTTTTGAACTTGAGCCTCACTTTTACACTTCCCCAAGCTTACTCTCTGCTCATCATTGGATCCTTCACTGTGGCTATTACTATCAGAAACACTCTCAGCATTTACATTGGTTGGCTTTTGTTTTCTCAAATTTTCCCAGACTACTGTATTGTTTGAAGAGCCATGGAGTGAGTTCCTAAGCAGATGTCTCATGCCCCTCTCCAAGGTCCAGTTGTCACCAGATGAACTGGGTCTCACAGCATTAGCAATCATAGCCCTAGAGATGCCAGTACTGTCAGCTCCCTGCTTGGGTTGCCTCTGGAAAGGTTCCATCTTGGCAAGCACAGAAATAAGCTGTTCTTCGTCCAGCCTATTAATGCTGCAGATAAATCAACCCATCATGTCAACATAATATTCCATTGAGCTCTAGCCCTCTGAGATTTGGAGAGACCCAGAGCCTTCTCACATACCCAGCACAATGTAGACTGCATCTGCACAGAGTTGGTAATTCTTTTTTGCTACAATGCCAAACTTGCTTGAGGATTTTTTTGCAACCCAGGTCTATAATTCCTTGCAAATAATGACTGCCTGTTGAGACTGCTCACCTGTTGTAGTCTGGAACCATATTCCTTAACATATGAGCACCACGTGCACCACACATGTATTCCTCCTCACCAGTGGATTGGCCTGCAACAATGCTTTTGAAGTCATAAGGGCTTTCCTGGAATGCAGCTGAATCACTTGAAGATCGCCGATGTGAGCCCTTCTTAACTGTAGCAACAATATCTCCATCAGGTGACTCCAGAATCTCCTCCAACCATGGACGCTGCAGCTGTGGTAGATACCCAGCAGAAGGGGTGCGTTTGTGACTGCTGCCACGAGATGGGAAGCTCGAATGCACATTGAATATGTTACCACCTTCAAACAAGCTTGATCCCCCAAACATTGAGTAACCAGGGCTTTTCGGTGGCAAGTGTGCTGAATTGCTCATGGGATGAGACCAGTCAATCGATCGTCCCTCCCCTCTTCCTGAAGAAAGGCTATCCATGCTGATAGACAGATCACAACAATGGGGCAAACAACCTGCCCAGCAGCAGAAGTTGACAAGAATCAGTATAAGAAAAACAGCAGCTGGAGGATTCCAGTGCTCCATGCCCTCCTCCTCCAAATCTGATAAACAGTACAAATGAAAGTCTAACCAAACACTCTTGGAGTATTATGTACAGTTTCTATGCCAAGCAAAGAGTCCATCAGGCATATGATCACCAAATAACAAATCTGTGCACCATATGGTCAGTCTACCTGGTGTACAAGCAATAATACATGACACAAAAGCAGCGATATAAAAGATTCTAAAAGCTGAAAACATACAGAAGTTGCTTGCAAATCACAATGCTATTACAACTTTTTTCTCATAGCATACATACAGAGAACAAGGCAGCACGTGTAGATGAAACCGAAATTAGGTCAGCAATCAGCAAATTCCATAAGCTTCAGCAAAACAAAAGCTGAACACATGAAATGCTGAAACCCCCACCCACCCACACACAGCATGCAGTTGGAGCAAGCAACATCACCTTCCTCTAGTTGCTGAATTTGCATATTGGCATTTTGCAAAGGAAGAAGAGGGCTTGTGTAGAGCAAATACAATCAACAAGCTATCATTACAAGTAAGGATCAGGAACATGAAAGTGGAGAATCTCCAGTCTGTTACATAGTCACTAACCTTGTGATAAAGAGGCAGATCAACACAAGAGTTTGTGTTGGGTCAGATTGAAAAGAGAGAACTTGGACAGTCTGATGATTGATTAGAGGGAACTTTGATTAAAATGTGAGGTTCCACTCTTCTCTTGTTGCTCCTCCATGTAAACTCCAATACATACAATAATCGCTATTTGGTGAAGCAGCATTTTCTCTTTTGTTTCTTCTTCTTGCAGGCATGCAATCCTTAGAATGCTTGCTTCCGTGAAGAGCAGCGGTTTAGTTTCTCCAGTAACAGATCCCCTTCAACTGTAATCAAAAAGAAATAATCACTCCTGCTTTGGATTTATGCCCTTTATTATCTGATGCCCGCTGCATCCACATGCAAAAACGTATGCTTCTATCTTGATAAGATGCACAATAATTCAGGATCGACATCTTGGAAGACACCCTTGGCAATCATCACCCTGAGGAGGGAACAACAAGACGCCCGACCGAGAGAAGCTGAAAGCGCTTGACCTGCGACGGCAATTGTCGGAGGATCTATTGCTTGCCCGTATGTGCTACTGCAGCGTGTCTGGATCGATATCAACGTTGTTTCTTCTGATCATCACCTCCGCTTATTCATCGCCATCACTTTTTCTGCAGACTAAGTTTCACGAACGAAGCTGTCTCATTGGTCTAATCAGAAGAAGCTTCCAGCATCAGCCACTGAAGAACAACAATATAATAAAACGAGGAGAACACTTCTTCCAAGGACGAGAGAGAGAGAGCGAGAGAGAGAGAGAGAGAGAGAGGTTGGCAACAACGCTTGGCTTGGCCGAGGGGAGAGAGAGAGAGAAAAGAACCATCGGCGTTGTGTTATCGTTGCATCCCAGAATTGTGAACTCTCTTGTTGTTCCAGAAGACCGTTATTCCTGGCGGAAGTCTTCAAATGTACGCGTTCTTTCTCTAATGGCTGTGCTTGTCGTTGTCGCTATAGAAGAACTGTACTGCAACGAGAGACGCTGTCTTCTCTCTTTCTCTCCAACATAAAATTGCTACTTCTAAAACACTACGTAACAACGCAAACGAATAAACGGACGCCACGCGCTTAGACAGACGAAGGGCACAAACACTTCAAAAATCAGCTCAGCACTACACCGGCTTCTCGATGGGCATCACACTTGAAGAAGACATCTCTATCTCTCTCCCCCACCCCCCCGCTGCTTCCAATGACTTTCGAGAAGAAGAAGAAGCAGCTTCTCCAATGCCACGAACTGAACTTCTCAAAGACTACATTTCTAGCTAAAACCTCTATCATAGATCGCACAACAAATGAAGTACATACTTAATCTTCTTCTTCAAATCGTCTATACAAAGGTCGTCCTACCAGCAGCAGCAGCAACGCATCCGATCAGTAAAACCTGTCGTCGCCACAGCTCCTCCATACCTCACTAGATCAACATCATCATCGTCATCGTATATTAGTACTCCGATCGCCTCCTCGCAATCATCAAACTATCCTCGTCATTGCTCAATCGCCTCAGAGACGACAACAGAGACACACTAATGCTACATACACAAACCAGTCACAAGAAAAACAAAATCACGAAAGAAAGAAAGAAAGAAAGAAGCGTCCAAAACTACAAAACCTCACACTAACTCTTTCCTATTTCCTCAAGCCTTCCCAAATCTTCCTCCTCGTCAGGAAGAAAGAGAAGCCAAAACCACGACGCCTCCTCCTCCTCAATCCCTCCCTCAACAACACTACGTCTCACCTCCTCAAAAAACCTTTGGTAAGAAAAACAATCGCATCGAATCCCTCCCTCCTACTTCGCCTCCTCCTTCCACAACCGGGATTCTTTCTTTCCCCGAACCTCAAGCTGCCACGCCCACTCCGTCACGACTTCCAACACAGCACTAGACTCTCTCCTTACCCAAAAAGCTCTCCAAATCAGCAACGCGAAAGAAGAGGAGAGGAGAGGCGACAAAACCACTCACAAGCATCAAACCAAAGCAGAAAAACAGGAAAGGAGGAAACAGAAGAAGCGACAACAACGCTTTCCTCTCCACTTCCCCTCCAGAAAACAAACCACCCC
>Ga0209208_10006663_pt1 | contig 15897 bp, 7 predicted proteins | sample S1TSphfallax_3_FD_187694 | JGI IMG/M metagenome (GOLD analysis project Ga0209208, IMG submission 187694) | Host-associated microbial communities from peat moss isolated from Minnesota, USA - S1T2_Fd - Sphagnum fallax MG (SPAdes) (version 2) | ecosystem: Host-associated > Plants > Peat moss >...
CTGAAGAATCTGCTGCTGCATATTTTGCCCTGATGGAGAGCACATCTTATTAAGATGATAACAGGACACTGGACAAAAGAGGGGACTAAACTATTTTGTCATTTAAAAGCAAGTCTTGTAAGAAGAAAATCATGCAAACCTTTGAACCTAAATGATACCCAGTTTCAGATCACTTTACTGCACACTCAGATTGGGGATGAAACCAGGACTACAAGGTCGAACTAGGGCCCAAAGAAAGGTCGAATTTGAAGATAACCTCTACACATTAGACCCATCAAACCCAAAAAACTGTCATCTACAACTTTTCAGATCCAATAAATTTTTGCTGCAACATGTGCTCATGAAGAGCTTCCCAAATTCACCATCAGTCCGCCACATAACAGATCTACTGCACAGAATAGTAGGACAGACTACACTGGACCCATGCCCTGCTGATTGTCGTCATTATAAATAACAAGCCTCTTGGCCTGCATCGACAATTGGAACCTCTGTTGGGAGATCAAGGAGATCGAGTTACAGGAGCTCCACCACCCTACCACCTCTTTGAGCATGTACTCTTGCCATCAACATCCAACATAGAGTAAAATTTATTTCCCCGTGACAACCCACACAAACACGAAAAATTGAACAATATAGACTGAGAGACTACTCATTTAAAGGCCACCGTCTACACCAACCCTTATGGCAAACCAAATAAAAGCAAACTTTTTTCTAATATTGACCCTTTACCATCCGTCTACACCAACCCTTATGGCAAACCAAATAAAAGCAAACTTTTTTCTAATATTGACCCTTTACCATCCTAATATCGTTTGCAAATGCTCCACCCACAACACCTATTTGGTCGTCTATTGACATATCCAACATAGAGTTTTATTTGTTTGCTCATGCCCACCATAAACATGAAAAATTGAATAACATAAAGTGAGAGACTATTTAAAGGCAACCGAGGCTAACCCCTTATGGCAAACCAATTAAAAGCAGTCATTTTTTTTTTGAATTGGCCCTCTTTTACAATCTCCATTTCTTGTGCAAATGCTTCTCTCACAACACCTATTTGGGCATCTATCAATATTTATTTCCCCATGGTCACCCATTATAAGGTGAGAGACTACTTAAAGGTCACCACTCTATTATGGCACGCCAATCAAAAGCAGACTTTGATTAAGAACACAAGTCTTTCAGAGTCGTTGTAACTTGTGCAACTTTAGAGCCTTCAAAAAACTCATTTTTTCACACTATTTAATGACTGTACTTCATTCAAAGTACACTGTGGAAGTCTTTTGCCTTGGGCAGTATTTCAAAATTTCGAGGGCTAAACTCAGTTGTACACAATTTAATGTCTGTACTTCATGCCAAAGTACACTCTTCAGAGGTCGGTTTTACTGCTGCCGTGTGGAGGTACTAGATTAGCTACAGTAACAGCATTTCGTAAGCAGCTGCTGGCAACTACTTCCAATTGTGGAAATGTCTCTAAGAGCTGCTGCACTCGACTGCTTCCATGGTTGAAAAGGGTCTGGAAAGGTGCAGTTAGATTTTTTGAATAGTACCTTGGCCTGCAGCGTCCTAATGAACTTTGCTTAGACTCATGAGAGAACTGGGTAAGGTCGATTGTTATCGGATCAGATCTTGTAAGGAAACACAATCTCAGAATTGGCTTGGCTTGGCTTGTCATGTTAAACTAAAAACTATGCTAAACTAGGCTTGTCGTGTTAAACTAAAAACTATGCTAAACTAGGCTTGTCATGTTAAACTAAAAACTATGCTGAACTAGGCTTGTCATGTTAAACTAAAAACTATGCTGAACTAGGCTTGTCATGTTAAACTAAAAACTATGCTGAACTAGGCTTGTCATGTTAAACTAAAAACTATGCTAAACTAAAACTATGCTAAACTAGGCTTGTCATGTTAAACTAAAAACTATGCTAAACTAGGCTTGTCATGTTAAACTAAAAACTATGCTAAACTATGCTTGTCATGTTAAACTAAAACTGTGCTAAACTAATTAGAGAGTTTAGTGTTCATTAACACTGAATTTCTTCCTCTCACCTCTCTGGGAAAATGGACTTATTAACATTTTTTTTCCACATAGGATACTTTTGTTGTGGCCAACCAGCACCCAAACAACACACCATCCACACTGGATGCCCATTATGACTTAGCTGTGCGAGTAGATGAACCTCAATTGAATTTATATCACTTGGTACCCAATGGCCAGGGCGAACTAATGACACCCACATTGACTTCACGGTAACAAACCCCAAAACCCATGTACATGGCCATATTAGGCCCCTAAAATTATAGATTTGGACTCAGGGGGCCCTGATTTAGTCTACAGAGATATATTTATAAATGTTTAGAATATTTATTAAAAAATTTAAATGGGCTTTGGGGTTTTTATCATTATCCCAATATGAGGGGATCAATTTGCAATGCTCTAAGAAGTAGGTCATATTATTAGGTAGATAGGTAAGAAAATAGATGATTACTAAGTAGATAAGTAAGTGGTTTTTTTAGTTTTTGCATAGGAAAAGGCTGTTTTTTACTATCTACTAACAAACCATAAAGTCAAACAGGAAGCTTATTCAGTAATAACTCTGCCTAGCTTTATGGCAGGTTCAAACTAATAACCTCCCTTGCTGGAATTTAATCTTTTTATATATATTAAAAAACATTAGCAAAATTAGTCAAATTTAAACTAGACAAACTAAATTTTTCCAAATTTTTCCCAATTTCTTTGTTGAAAAATGAAATACTGCAGCTAATTGAGACACATGCACTTTTCTACAGAACATGCTCTCTAAGACATGCACACCTAAAGTCTTTTTTTTTTTTAATCTCTTTACATTTGGAGTGGGCATAATCCCATGAACTTTTGCCAAGGTTCATTGAATGTAACCCATTCTCCAAGCTGAGAGAGTGGACTAACGTCTTGTGTTGTTTTCAAAATACTTTATGCATTGTACGAAACCTCCATCTATGCTTCACATGATCACAGCCTTTTTCACTCAGGCTCTGCCCTTGGGATGGGCAGTGCCTCACTTTGCACATAATAATACTTTAGATGGTGTATGTTTGGTTTCGGTACTTAGTGGTTTCCTTTGCCTCCTTGTGGCCCGCCTCTTTTGTGCTGTTTGCTTGCCTGGACTTTGGTCCTTGCCCCCTTGTTTCTTTTTCTCTCCTTTTCTTGGGTGGTTTCTTTTTATGAAGTTTGGCAGGGTTTCATCATCTGTAGATGTCATTCACACATTTGGTCAAGTTTGAGCCAAAATTTCCTGCCCAAATCTTAACACCATATGTCATAGTCTCTCTCTCACCCAATGGGCAGAGCAACAAAAAAAAATTAAATCAAATGCAACTGATCTAACAGCCAAGGGTCAAGAAACCAAGAAAAATACTGTATCCTGATCACTTTACTAGTCATCTATCATCCTTCATGGTAGTATAGATAGGCCATAGTGAACTAGTAGCACCCACCAGCACACCATCCACCGGATGCCCATTATTACTCAGTTGTGGATGAACTTCAACTGAAGTTAATATTTCGGTTTCACCTTAGTAACCAATTCTGTAAGCAAATAGGTCTCATATATAGGTAGTTAGGTAGGAAAATAGATAACTAGTAAGTAAGTAGATGGTGTATACATAGGTAAAGCCCCTTTTTTTCTACCTAACTACCTACTAACAACCAACCCACAAGCAGGTTGTTAGTTAGTAGGTAGGTAGGTAGGTAGGAAAAAAAAAAAAAAAAGCAACTGAGTCTAACCACCATGGTTAGATAGGGAACTGGAATCCAACAGAAAACTGTTTTATGACCACTCAACATTCATCCTTCATGGTGCACTCTGGTGGGCACAGCTGGTTCACTCTCCTGGGTGCTTTTTCTGGGGGGCAATCTGCCAACAAGCATGGGGAAGAAGAAGCTGGCGGCAAGGCTTTCTGTGCGTGTCCTATGGGTCTAGTATGACAAAGAGGAGATGACAGAAGTTTTTTAACAATAGTATAATTGTCAGTTCGCGTTACGTGATCTGCTGCTGATTGGGAATTGTGTGTCACCTTAACGGGGGGGGGGGAAGACGATGGGCTCGGGGCGGCGTCGAGATGGGACGGCGTTACCTTCGTTCCGATATGCATAAATAAAGACCCTCTTCCAATTCATTTTCAAACGAGCAACAAGATTATCAGCCTTCGTGTGCGTTCTCTCTTCCTCTCCGTATCCCTGTTCCTTTGTACTTAATAAGAGATAGTTTAAGTGCATGGCAATGTTGTTGGCGAGCTTATTGCTTAATTTCGTTCAGTAGCATGCAGCATTTGTAGCTTGAATTTCTCATTTTTGTCGATTCTTTTTTTTTATTACTACAGTATGATCTTAGTGTTGTTGAAGCTTGACGTATTTGTTATTTGTGTGACGAGTCCAAAGTTTAAACTAATTAGTTTCACTCCGTCATCCTTTGAGCTGCACCGCTGCATTACAAGTCTGATCCATCGAGCCTGCTTTTCTGCGGTTGTTCAGGTGAGCTGTTTGGAGATTGAGCTTGCGACTGTTGATCACGTGAGCTAGAGGAAATATATATTGCTGCTTACTGTTACAGGTGAGATACCGCCCTTCGCTCAACAGCTTTCTGGCTTCTAGATTGACGTAGCTGCATGTCTATACTATGCTCTGGTTCTTACATTCTTGGTTATTTACTTCGTTGTCCGGTGGTGTCTGATCATCAGCTTCCGCCTTCTAGATCATTGACGTCGTATGTCTACCCGGTGCTCTGGTTCTAACAGTCAGAAGTCATTGCTTTCTCATGCCAAGTTTTGCACAAGAATAGAGTGTTATTGCATTACAAAAGCTTGCGTAGAAGTCAGTTGAATCTTTTCGTAAGAATTGGATTGTGGAAGAATGGCAAGCTAACTTGAAACGGTGATATGCAGGCACTTCCAAGAATGGCAATGGAACGTCGCGTTCTGCACATGATTTTGTTCCTCGCTGTTCTTCTAGTCGCAGCGGCGAGTGTCGCAACTGCTCGTGAGTTGGCCAGCGTTGAAAAGGCTCTGGTAGCTAACACAGAGTCTCAGCCATCGACTCTCCAAGTAACTGAAGAGGGGAAGAGCGTTGAGGACAATAACTCGGAAGAAGAAGAGCTTGCCGAGGATAATGATGATGATGATGGCTTCAACGATGAGGATAAGAAGACTAACCATCACTCCAAACCGCCCAAGAAAACTAATCATCACTCCAAGCCCCCCAAGAAAACACACCATCACAAGAAAGGTAAGTATGCTGCCGATGACAGCAACAGCAACGATGACACAGAGGACGCCACTCCGTAAGCAGCTCCTGCTGACAATGTAGCAGCGCATCTTGACAGAAGTCTCACCTAAAACATCAAGACTGAGCTGTTACGGGGGATCAGGAGTTTTTCTGCAGGCTGGCTGGAGAAACAGTTGTTTGCCTAGCCTTGGACACTAGCTAAATGCGAAAAGGCTTTGTTTTTTCATCAGAGCAATCTTGGGATTTTGCTCTTCTTCTACTGCTATTGCTGCTATATGAGTTTAAAAGCTTTGTGATGCAAGGCTTTGTGACACAGCAACAATTATCTAAGTGGGTTGATGGAATGTTTGTGTTGTATAACTGAACTTGCAGTAAAGAATGGGGGGTTTATAAAGATGATGTCTTTATGATGCCATGGTGTTTCTGGGGTTTTTCCTTGTGAACCGGTGCCTAACTTCCAGGGCAGAATCCACCAACAACAGTGCCTTCCCTTATATGTAAAGCCCTGTCCTTGAGCTTTACAATGGACAACAAGGTGATGTTTTGACAACCTTGGTGGGTGTTGTTGATTCTCTAAAAATCTTCTATCGACACGTTGTACTGGGCTACATGGGAAAGTAACAGCAGACTTGAGTCTAAATTCTTCAGCTGTGATTTCACCCTTACTTCAACCCTAAACATCTTTGGAAATGAAGTTGTCCTGACAGTTAAAACTTGTACTAGTTAGACATGAATTTATCAGAATTGTTTTGTCAAAACTTCAAGCGACGTATCACACACACATTCGGCAAAATCTGAGGTCGTATTGAGAAGATCTTTTGAATTATTACGTGTGGCCTAAGTTTACAGGTGTACTTGCTAAAAATGTAGCTACATGTATTGTTAATTCAAAAGATAGTCGCATTGAAAACGAATTAAGATGTTGAGAATCGCTTCACACTAACTATCTAACTGGATATGAATTCATGATGACGTTGTCCTAACATCTAGACTTTATTAGCACATTTATTGGCCTTGCCTACTAAGGCAAGGATATTGTGTTCAGATTCATCATACAGTATAGTATATAGTTTGATTGATTTTGGCCCCCTAGATAGGAGCGTTTGTTTTGATATGAGGATTTTGGAAAGATGATATCTTGGCTTGTATTGAAACTTGAGATTAGTTATTGAGTTATAATGTCTTGAAGGGTTTTCATTTGTTTTAGAGGATTATTTTGAAGATTATATTTTTGCATGATGAATTATTTGAGTTCCTTTCTTTTGCCTTCAAATACTTTTTAATGGAAATGGCAAGGCCATAATGTGACACATCCCTTGTGTAGGTAGTAGACATGAAATGTTATTGTTTTGCGAATATTGGAATATAGAACTATATATATTGGTTAGCCAAGGTGGTGGTCATATCTCTATATCAACTTGATGTATGGCAGTTGAACTTTCCCTATATTTGTAAATGCAATTACAAAAACCAAGTTCGTGAAGGATTTGTTCCATTTCAACTTGGAACGCTGCAACAAGTTCAAATTAGATCAAAGCCATCCTCATAATTGTCTTTCAAAGTCAGATTTTATTGTAAGAAATTATTAAGCACAACTCTAGTTAGTACATGTCACATACTGGATCAGGTAACCTGTTGTAATGAGTTGACAGTTTTCTTTTTTTCCAATTTTGTGATAGTAGTGAAACTGGCAAACCATCCGCACTAAGATTTAGCCAAATCTTGCTATATATTAGATTTTTACATTTTAAGGATCCTTTTCTATTTCACCTACTTGACAATTCCTGACTAGTTCTTTCACAAGAATCCTGCGCATCTGTCAAAATCATATTTTCCCCCAAAAAAAAACACACTGATGTAACTAGTTGCTAGAGAGAATCTACTACCCCCTTGTCCTGGAATGAAGTGAAGAACACTAAGTGCAGGTCCATCAGCAATTGGAAAATGACCCGTGCACTGTAACTTTGGATGAAGTATATGCTTAAAATACTGTGAAAATAGATTTAGAGTCTTGGACCTGTAAATTTCCATGGGATACAATGATCTGATCCACAAAACCCAGTAAAATATTTAGTTTTTCAAATCGGTTGACCATATGTATTGATTGGCTGAGGTGGTGGCCTTTAAATAATCTCTTCACTTTAGATTGTCTAATTTTTCATGTTTATGGGTAGGGTTATGAAAACAATCAACACGGTATGCTGGATGCAAAAACCTTAGTACAGGCCCCCCCATACAGGGGTGTGGATAGGTGGACCTGCTCTTATAATGTCGAGAAATGTCATTGATTGGATTAATTGTGACTTATGCATCAATCAGAGTGTAATCTAAACACAATTGAATCCCTTGGGCCTAGTAAAGATTGTACATTAGTACTCCTTACTCAACAGAAAGCTGGGAAGAGACAAAAATGGAATGACATAATACATATATGTATATGCTTCAGAACAGCACCCCGGAAAAGAGTGGAGAACTGAACTTATCACAAATTCAAATCTAGTTATATATGCAAATCAACTTTGACATAATTTAGAAGTACTGAAGATAAGTGATGATGGCTGTGACTGGAAACCTATGCTGCAAATCCAGACATGAAAAAACCTGATCAGAGTACAGACACAGCCTGAAAACATATGTGCAAATCTGGATGCAAAAAACCTGATCAGAGCACAGAGTTGACGCATCACTTACACAACTGTGACGGTGATGACGTCCCTCCTTTACACGCACAATTCTCATATAAAACACAGAGAAGCATGGATCTGTGAGACTTTTGGGGGGACATGAAATAAATTTTGAATCCTTTTCACAATCATTTGAAAGTACAGAGTACACAGGAACGATTATATACAAAACTGTGCAGCCAAAATTCCTCCTTCCTCAAAACGACCTTCAAAAAAATGTAACTAATTCTCTGTGGAAATGTGGATTATAACCTAACCAGCACCCCTTAGGAATCTATACTGTCTCAAACGTCTGATGCTCCTCTGACATTACCTAAGTAAGTGGGTGGATATTGTAGGTATCTCGCCTGGGAATGTAAGTGATTACTATGTAGGTAGGCAAGTAGGTAAGGCACTTGATGACTTCTAGGTTGGTAGATGGATGTGCACAGTTAATCAAAACAGTTAACTACAGCACAAGAATCAAATGAAAAAAGGTTTCATGTCCACACACCATCCATCTACATAGTTTGTTGGTGGGTGAAGAAGGTTCACTCTAGCCATGAAATGCAGACTTCACTTCACTCCAAAGAGGATTTTACATAAAACCAGAATGCAAAAGCAAAAGAGAAACAACCATAAAATACTGATTAGCTATTAAGATAAACTACTACTTGCACTCATTAAGAATGGAGATTTGCTTAGGGTTAACCCAAAGTCATACCCTTAAGGGTTGCATTTGGAAGACTCTTATGTTCATCTTCTTTGTTTTTACAATCATCCATACCTGAAATCTACAAAGACCATTATGTCCTTTACATTGTGTTGAAGTAATTCATAACACCAACAAAGTAAATTACAACCATAAACAAAAATCCTGAAAGGAAAGAATGAAAAGGTCCTTTAGAAAGAGTTATTCAAGATGTCATGATGTTGTGATATGGTGAATTGGAAGTCTTGCTTTGTTCACATAATTTCAACATCCACCCTCTCTCACTATTCTTCATCTTTGTTGGTAAAGAAGTGGTCAACTGGAATGGTAGGATCACATGATTCAAAGTGCTAGCAGTTTTCTAGATATAGCATGAGAAGGATTATGAGATTCCCCAGAAGTTATTGAAAGCAAATCCCCAGTTTCCAATCAAAGGATTTGTTTAGTTTTCACTCACACATGATTTAGTTGGTTGGAAAGGAAAATGAGACCATAGGGTTATTGTTTGATGTGAAATGAAAATGATTTCGTGCAAGAATTGGTAGGGGAAAAAAAAATTTAACCATCAAATAATGAGACTTTTCCATTGTCAATTAACCCTTTGAAGGCTAGTGGATGTATAAGCTGCCATGAATACCCACAGAAATCATCGATTCCCAACAGTGGATCTCCAGTAAGCATATAATAATCCACTCAAAGTTTCATTACACAAACTGAGTCCTAGGTTTCTGTCACATTTCCAAAACCAATGGGAAGACTCCGTAGTCATGGTATTGGCTAGCACTCATGAGACTTACCTATTGAAAAACATCAATAATATCACAATTCAAGGTGCAACAAGTTTATGACAATGTCTAGAAAGCATCTAAGGCATAGAGTCTACATAGAGAGTAGCAGCTTTGCCTCCTGCACATTGGACATATCCTTGAAGCACACCACTGGTGACTACTTGGGTGCAGAATGTCTGCTAAAGCCACTGGAACACATATATGTCTATGAAATACCAGCATGTGTGGTCTTGATCACTAACCATTACGTGCCCACTGACTTCATCAGCACCCACTGAAACAAGTCAGCCATAGTCTGTATGCAGCTTAACCTCAATTATCAAACCAAAATGACTTATCTCACTTTATTTGCAACAAAAAATGCTACAAGATGCAGAAGCAAAAGGAAATGACTTCATATCGGTAAGAACCTGGATGGATTGGTCCAGCAAGGTTCTCAACCTTTATCACCACTGGATCAGGCTAAATCAAATGGGGTCTAAACCACTAAAATAGCCTCTTGGCAACACTGGTGACAGCTGCAAAACATGAGGCAACAGATCCCAGCTATGCCTGTCTCAAACATAACTGAACTGAAAGGAAGCTAGAAACCCACATGATCCACCCTCTCTTTGCACAAGCCCTAGCAATGTCTCCTGGTCCAATACTGCTTAGTCCAGCCCAAGAAGAATACAGTCAAAGCAAAACCCATTGAAACCATTGCAAGCCCCTCATAGACTTCATGTACTCCAGTACGGAAATCTGAGGGTTCAACACAGATGGCAATGAATTGTGGAAGGAGGGCAGTGCAAGTCTTCATAGCACAAATTTACATAGTGCACTGAAATATTCCTTGTCTTGGAAGTGCTGGGTAAATAGCATCATTTATGCTGCAGGACAGAACCTGCATGCCACCCATTAAACTATCAGCACATTTCACTCTGCACAAATGGCAGAATCAACCAATGCAGCCCATAGCTCAAAGTCAAAGGAAAATGCAAACAAAACAAGCATTGTTTGAAAAACTCAATGTGATGATGCACTATATAACATAACCTTCAAGTGATGATCACACACTATTAATAAAATCATTTTTGAGTCTGAATTTACATGACCAGTTTGTGTTTTGATGTCCAACAACATCAGCTATACCTACATTCAAACTGTATCAAGTCATAATAAGGAATTTCCCATGGACCCAAAGTATGGAAGCAGTCGATGGTAGGCTTGTCCCATACCCAGCCATTAACCAATAAACTGAACAAACTTAAGGTTTACTGCACTAAAAGAGCATAGGCAAGGCTGTCATACAACCCATGCAATTGCCATCTCACAATACATGTCAAGTCCTAGTTCTTTGCCCTATCTGGATACCAAGTACAGAATAAGTGAGATGTATATCTCTCATAAGAACCAAGAATTCTCCATTCTCACAATTAAGAAAAGGGAAAACAAGGTTAACAGTTTACAGGACAAAAGACCATAAAACAAATACCAAACAAGGACAAAAAGCCAAAATAAAAACACTTTCAGTATGACTAACAGTGACAGGCACACGGCTGTTCAGGGACCATCAACAGTCACATCAGTGAGACATATACCATGCAAAACCACTGGCGACTCCAGCTGAGCAAAATTCTTTATGGCCAGCTCATATTGAACATCTGCTCCAGTAAAAATCTTGGGACAGTGGCAATTATATTCCATTGATTTCCTGCTCACGCACTATTCCTTGTACTAGCTAGTAGGTGGAATTTGTCAAGTAAGACCTCATACTATGACAGATTGTCAGCAAATGTATATTCCAATGCTGACATTGCAACACAACAAAAAAACTAGAAAACCCCTGACTCCAAACCCAAGCTGGATAACTAAGTACTGTGAAACAAATGTGGAAATACATCCCTCATATTGTTTTGTGAAGGGCAAAGTGTCAAAAAATCACACAAATGCAACAGACAGAACTTTGTGGTAGAAAAATTACACATACTATTTGGATTGATGATCATGTCATGCTTGTGCAAGAGTGTACTGGAAGACATGAGTCTCAGAAAGACTTCTATGGTGTTTTGTCACCTCAGCACAGGTAACTAAGTAGGGTCCATGACATGTTTTTCTCATCAATGCATTTCTTACAATTTCCAAGAGACTGATTCCTCTTTGATCTTTCAGAACAAGTTACACATGGAACAGTGGGATGAAACTCTCAGCATGACAGTACCATGCCAGTGAACCAAAGCTTGTAGCCAAATAACAGAGTTGCTGCTCAGCTAACCGCAACAGGATTAAGGTCTCACGGGCCACACCCATTTCGGGGGCAAGCTCTCAACCATCCACTTTTCTCATCATTGCAACAAAACTTCCATGTATCCAGGCATGCAGACACAGCAAGTAATGAAGAATATTCCAAATGCTTTGAATGATGACAACCAATGGCATAAAAAAAATTCATGTAGGAACACCTGCAAAAGCATAAAATTGGATCCAGATCATACCTTTCAGGAGCAAGTCACTTGAGAGCATGGAGGAGCATTGACAGCTGACTTTGCCACCAGAACACTGAACAATTCTAAAGGACGTTACACCAGATCCAAATCTTTGCCAACCTGCAGGGCATTCAGATCCACATTATTTAATGTGCAGGAGTTGGGAGTGATTCTAATAGCTTTCTGGTAATCACTAACCATTGTTTAATATAGGTGACTTTCAGTGTATGTATCAAATCCTTATGTATCAAATCCAGTTCAAAGAAAGTGATGTCGAATTCAGTTCCACATTGGGGGGGCTTTAACTACCCACACCTGGCAACAGGCGAGATTAACCATTGTTCAATATAGGTGACTTTCAGTGATGATGTGTCAGAAAAAGACACAAGCTGAGACTCTATTCCGCCACTAGACCTTAAATTTGTTACAAGATCATGAGTGTCTCCAATGTTCATCACAGGGTTGTACAGCTCCAAAGAGAAGCATTAGACTTAAGGGTGAAGAAACCCCTTCACAAATAGTTCAGAGACTTCAAATGACCCTTCTCCTTATCCATATCATCGTGTACTAGACAAGCCATACTGCACAGCAAAGGAACTGCTGAGAACCCTAGATTTTCTGAATGTTTGTGACAATTTCAGCCAGAACTTATTATCAGAGTTCATCATGGCCTAATATCATAGTTGCAGTCAACAGTTATCAAAAAACTCTCAACGAAACAGACTTGAGCAGAGTACCAACTTCCAAACCACAAGCTAAGTCTTTACCTAACATAACCTCACTTTGAAGGAGCACATTCTTTAGCATGGAGTCCCTTTTCAATTGCAGTGCTACACTAGAAACGATACACAGCAAAATAACATCTCATCTACTAAAAGCAAAAACCTGGAAGACAAGAGAACGCCTTGTGAGTTTGCTTCGTGATCTTCGCCTCCTGGTATTGTGAAAAATCACCTCCAAACGGACGGTTGTATTGTACAAATGACACACTTGGAGTTGACATCCTCAGTACTTTGGATCTGCAACAAAAAAAGATCAAACAGACGAGTCCTTGGCAAATGCGGCAGCAGCAAGAACAGGCGGAAGAACTGCAGAAACCACAAAACGAAGAGCGAGGAGCCCTGATACGCGCCAACATTCTTCGCGCATTGAAAGATCATTACGGGGACTGGCTTGCAATCACATTGAAAGACAACAGAAAACACCAAGAAAGATAAGGGGGAAAAAATCCTACCTTTGCCTCAGAGAGGTCGGAGAGGATACCACGAACAGCAGGAGCCATGGCGGCCTGAATGACACAAATATCAGAAGCCTTCACCTCTTTCAAAAGCTTGCGCTCCCGGAGAACTGAAAGCGACACATGCGCCATCACTTCAGCCGCCTTATGGCAAGTTTAATAGAACTCTCAAGAAAAGCGCATCCTCAAAGGGCACCCTCTCTCCCGCCGCTCTCTACTTCCCTCCATCCCTCCCTCCTCGCCAGGAGCGCCGCAAGACGGCCTGCAACAGCAGCCTTTTCTGGAATTTAGGGCTTGATTCCACCTTCAGTACAATTCCACACGGAATTGTCATGTTGAACACCATACTATTGGGCCCTATAACTGTTTCGCCTAAACCAGTGTCGATTACGATCAGAAATTTTTTTCGAATTTTTCGAATTTTGGCGATTTTTTTTTTCAGAAAATGAAAAAAAAACGCAGGATGAAAAATTTTGTGATTTTTAGGTTTTTTGTTTCGCCATTTTTTGAAATTAAAACAAATTAGATTAGCCACATTTAGACTCTAAACGTAGGCACTTTCTAGGTTGTCACTTGTAACACCACTTTTATAAAAAAATGTTACACCCTACCTCTCTTAGGACAATTGGCATTTAATGCTAATTAATGTTGAGGATCCTCGCCATTGGACTTACTCAAAGAGTTTCAAAAAAAAAAAAACCTTAACTTCGTCATTGTAATTTATTTTTAAACTTTTGTGTTGAATTTTTGAATTTTTTAAATATTAAAAAAGATTCTCTGTTTTCTTTCACAAACTTTGGTTCCTTGAATTTTTTTGTTGAAATTTTTGAAAAAAAATCCAAACAATATTATTAGTATCTAAGCTAGCTACTAAGGTATTATGGTATTGGATTGTGATGCATCCTTGAAAAGCAACAAAACAATGTGATGAAAATAGATGAAATACATTTGCATAAATCAATAGGATGAAATATGGAACTAATAATAGAATTTCACTTTTGGAAAAAAAAAAATTAAATCAACTAATGGTGAATTGATTTTCGATTTCTCATGATTAACACATGAAGTGATGGTGCATGTGAAAATCCTTGTTGTGAGTTGTTTGATTATATATCAATTTTCGTCACTTTTTGGTTACATACAATTCAATTCACACCAAAAGCTAATAACATCAATAAATTGTCTTTAATTTGACAATGGTCATATATGTTGATGTCTTTCAATAGTTAGGTGACATGTATTGCCTATGTGGCATACTAAAAAATATATTATTAACATGTAATAAACCAATGTTAGTACACAAGCATGGAATTTAAAATCTTTTAATTTTTTAGACTAATGCTTTAACAACATTGTTAAATTAGCAAATCAAAAACAATGTTGGAACACCATTGGCTATGAAGAAGCACAACAAAGCATTATGTTGAAGAGAACTTTGAAAAAACATTTTGTTGCAAAAACTTGCAAAAAAGTGCTATGTTGTTGAAAAAGTAATGGCATCAATCTTGGTGGCAATTGCAAGCAATAATCGATCACAAGTAGGAATACATTTAGGAGCCCATTCATAGGTGTCAAATTCACAAGTACGAATTGTAAATTCACAAGCTAAAATATAAGTAGGCATTCACAAACCTACTTATACAATGGAATGTAAGCAAACCAACGACCGATGAAGGTGGCAACAAAGCAAGTTGTAATGGCAACAATGAAAAATCTACAACTCATCATCAAAGCCATGAGAACTAGAACATATGGAAATGTTGACATTCATTTCATGCAAACATTCAAAACACACAACTATGAAAAAATCAATCAATCCATGAGCACAAATGATTCCTACATTAGACAAGATTATTGAAAAGTTGCAACAAATAACCAAAATCAAATTTCCAAGGAAAGGAACAATATGCAAAAATAAATGGAATTATTTGAATTTTGATTATAATTTTTTTGTTGACCATCACAAAAGAACCATGAATCATACATGTGATTGGGATCTATTGTTTGAATTCACTACAACAACAAACGGCTACTTTGCGATCCACATATCATCGCAAACAACAAAGAAACAAGCTCCCGAAAGCCCGCATTTGCGAATCATAATTCCTCGCAAACTCTTAACCTTTTACGATACAATAACATTCGCACCCGTACAATCACAAGTCCTTCACAACTCCCGAACTTGATACCATCGCAAAACATTTCCGATTATAACTGCTTCTATATACAATTTGCGATTCACATTACATTGGAAACTATGTGCAACAAACCCATCCCCGCAACGACTTAGCGAACTGACTCAAAAGCCTATCGGTTTCCGATACAAAATCTATCGCAAACTTTTAGCGGCATTTTGAGAATCCTAACACGTTTGCGTTAGATCTTATATCAGAAACCAATAGGCTTTTGAGATCTAATGCAAACTTTTTGTGATTCTCAGAATGTCACTAAAAGTTTGCGAAATCTATGATTTCGCAAACATGTTCTGGAATGATTTTACCCGTAAGAGTGTAGCGATGTCTGTGACATGGTATTATTGGTCTTTTGGCTTTTGCAGTGTTGCGAAGAATTATGACTCGCAAATGGTTTTGAGATGCACTGGGTATCGCAAGAGCATGGCACTGTATTCTTATTTTGGAAATAGGGTTTATATTCATTTGGAGTCACTTTGGGCCGCAAAAAAAAAATCTATATCAAAATTTCAAAATTTACAATGTAAAAGGGTTTGCAACCCTTGGGTATCTATCACACTAGCTGTCTATCTAGACT
>Ga0209208_10006664_pt1 | contig 15895 bp, 11 predicted proteins | sample S1TSphfallax_3_FD_187694 | JGI IMG/M metagenome (GOLD analysis project Ga0209208, IMG submission 187694) | Host-associated microbial communities from peat moss isolated from Minnesota, USA - S1T2_Fd - Sphagnum fallax MG (SPAdes) (version 2) | ecosystem: Host-associated > Plants > Peat moss >...
AAAAAAAAATTAAAAAAAAAAAAAAAAAGTGATATTAGGTCCATTTATTTTTTAAATTTTTTATTAAAGAAATTAAATTTGAATATATGGTCTAGAAAGAATAAAAATGATATATTTCATTTTCATTTAGAAATAAATAACTAAAATTTATAATAATTATGAAATTATAAAATTAACTAATAAAAAATTAAATAAATTGCATTCTTATTGAAAGCCCAAATCATTACATTTGAGTTTTTCAACTAAGACTTTCAAAGTAATGCAATGACATTGTTTGTCCCAAGTCTAGCCAAGGTTTGACCATGACATATACAATTGTTCAATGTAATGGGAGTACTACAAATAATAATGTTATTATTAGCATAAAAGCTTAGCAATGGGATTCTTTAGAAATTAGGTCTATCTAAAAATTGAATTTATTTGGAAATTGGATAGAATGATCTAGATAAACACATTACTAATGAAGAATGAAGAAACACACCTTTTTTCAATAAATCATTTTCTATGGTAGTTTAAAACCTACATTGGTAAGGTACTTTTTCTACCACCAAGAGTTATATGATAATAACTTCAAGCAATTTTTTTATCCTCCACATACATTCGATTACCACTAGAGAAATTATGATCGTGGTACCACTAAACAAGATGGAGGTTCTAGGTTGAAATTTAGTTACAAAAAGCCACTATATGAAGTTGACTCTCTATAAGATTGAGCTATAATGTTTAGTTTGCAATAGGTCTATGTGTTAGGCAAAATGAAAAGTGATGGATGAAAAAGAATAGAGAGAATAATGATTAGTTTCTATACATGTGGGTTCCAAGGAAATGTGTTAACAACATGATCACAAGAAAGAAAGAAAACGCAGATTTAGAAACCTTGTTGGTTGTGGGACTAAAACTTGTTGGACCCAATGATACAAGAGAAACTTCTTAAACTCGTTAACCTTGTATTTGCAAAAAAGTCCATCTCATCATATTCATAATCTATTTTTAGTGCTAATTCTTGTTCTTTTACTTTTACTTTCAAATATGATTTCTATTCTTTTCATTTAAGTCTTAATATTATTATACTAAAAAATTAGATTTCTAGAAACATTTCTAGTGGTGACACCATATTTGTGCCTACACCAATATCTCCATGTCCAAGATACAATCATAATTTTTCCCTCCTCACTCTATACAATAAAAGACCTCATAATATAAGTGAAAGATTATTAAAGTCTTACCTCTTGGACCAATTATTAAACATTTGGTCAATTTGAAACAAACATTTTTATTTAGTGCATTCTTTGTGTCTATCATTACTCAGCCTTAGGTAGTGGCAAATAAAATGTTTTCACAATAATTTATTGCTAAATTGTAGTGTACAAAAGCTATTCTTAATGTGGGTAGAAATTGTTTAAGAAATTTTGAATCTCTTTTATCACATTTCTTGGTAAGGACATGCTTAGAATAAATGTAAGGAGTACAAATAAATGAATTTCTACTTTATTAAACAAAAAATTTCCCCACTATAATTATGAATAGAACCCGTGACCAGGGGAAAAGCTTTGGATTAATTGAAGGTTATTTAATGTCAATTCAAAAATCTCACAATTAAAAGTAATGATTCTATTTCTTAACAAAAAAAACCCATGATTGAAGTAAAAAAAACATGCTATTTTTAGAATTATATACATCTAATCTTAAAACCTCAAAATCCCAGTTCAATTTTTAGCACAAACACATACATGTGATTTTCATATGTTTCACATAAATTTATTCCTTAGACTATTTTTCTTTCTTAAGAAGTCTTGGGAGAAATAAAATGGTGCTACATACAAATGTGTATCCTTCCAATTAAAACCATCTCAAAACATTTTTCATTGTTAAAAAATCAGAATATGTATTGAAAGAAGTTTAAAATAAAATATGAAAAGGATGTTGGTTGCAAAAAGTATTGTTATTTTGGAAAGATATTTTTCTTGTTGTCATGAACTAGGTTCCGTCACATTGGCATGCCTGCATTCCTAGGTTGCCAACTCCACAAGTTTCTATCATTAAAATAATCCCAATTCCATGGATGAATATCGAAGAAATTTCATCTATGAATTTTCAATGGATGAATGGATGTGAATATGGACAAATTTTTCATGGATGAAAAATTAAAAATTGATGGAATGAAGTTCATCCATGTAATTACAGTTGCTAAAAAAACCCCTTGACTAACAACATTTGTGGTTGTTGGATGCCCTTTGCTAGTGATCCTTGTAACTCTTGACATACTTTACATATTCTAATAATGTGAATGCAATAATGGTCACATTTTGATCATTGTTATCCCTATGGTTAACCACTTTTCCAAGGCATCATGCATTTTGCAAAAAAGGTACAAAACATTTTTTTTTGTAAATATTTTGCAAAAGGTTAACAAAAATATTTTATACAATTTTTTTTTCAGCAATTTTTTTTTCCTTTGAATAATCACATAAATTGAAATTTCAAATGTGATTTTCTAAGAACTATCTCCCATGAGATTTATTTATTTATCCAATATCCTAATGTAGTTCATCATTTAATGATCAATACAAGAAATATTTAACATGAATTGGCAATGCATTTGAAAAAAAATCTGAATTGTATAGCATCAAAGACAAAAGACTACACCAAAGTCCAACACCATAAACATTGTTAAAATCTAGCAAAAATTTTGCCCAAACTTTTTTTTCTTAAAATTTTGGCAATTTCTTTTGAAAAATAAACAAAATTTTGTGACAAAAAATTATTTTAAATTTTGAATTCAAAATAAAAATAAAAGCATAGACCCAATTTGGACAATGATGCCATTTTCACCATTGGACTATGTCAATGGAATAAAATAAACATTATATCAATGGTCATTTTTTAAAAATGGCTTGTCATGAATCATAAAGATTAAAAAAAAATTCCACCACCCATTTTGAAGTTTTTCTTGCATTTGAACTATTAAATAATCATTATCATAAAAGGATAAATAGTTGTATTTTCAAAATGAAAGATGATTATTATAAAATATTTCACAAGAAAAATATTAATTATTTAAATGTTAAAGGTCTTTTTCATACTTGAACATACATGAACTTTAAGGGAAAAATCAATAAAATGTTTCTCTTGGTAACCCATTGAGATCAATATGCATGTTGAACATGGGAATTTCCATTTGATTTTTTGGTTCTTGTCACTTTTAAAAATAAGTCATTGTAGGTGAATAATAAACTTTGTTCTAACAAAACCATCATAACAACAACAATTTATACAATCAAGATAATATTGGCAAGGATAATGATGAATCTTGAAGAATGAAAAAAAAAAGAATATCCTTTTCTCAAGTAATAAAATATGCATGAGCTTGTTTGGAGCACTATTATGATGATGAATCTAGAGTGCTAATTAATTTTAACGAAAATGAAGATGATGTACAATTACTTAAGACCCAAAATTTATGATTGCAACAACATTTCAACTATGAAAGTATATCAACCTTGATCAGTATAAACCAATCTATGATTTAGAATACAAATGCCATTCAAACCACTTAGTTTGGAGAGCTATGAAAATCAATGGAAAAAGTCTTATTATGCCAATGTCAATGTTATCATTGTGAAAGTTTGTAAGATTGCATTGGTGATTATGAATGTTCATGATGAAACTAATGAAGATGAATATGATAATGACTTTTGAGGAGGTAGATGATGTAGACATTGAAAATTGCAGGGAGAACAATGAAGAGGACCATAAGGACAAGGATGATGATGATGAGGCCAAGTTGGTGGTGTTAACACATAGGAATGAAAAACATTATAACTATGATGATGATAATTTCATCATGTTGATTAGTTTTAATAAAAATGAAAATGATAAAGAATTACATGAAAGCCAAACTCCATGGTTGTAGCAACATCTCAACTAAGAAAATATTTAAAAACTCAATTGGTGCAAACTAATTTATGAATTACAATACAAGTACCATTCAAGCCTAACTCAACAAGTTATAAAGTTCAATTGAAAAAGTTTTATGTTGTCAATGTCATTAATGTCATTTAAAAAAGATATAATAAGAACTACAACGATAAAATGTCTATTGAAGAGGTGGTGATGAACATGACTTATGGGTGTCACATCAAACCGGTATCCATTTTTTAGTTTTAAAAACATTTGGAGCTAATTAAAATGTAGATTTAGGTTTTTTCCAATTAGATGTTCACTAAATTTTTTGTTTCAAAGAATGTTTGAAACTTTAAGCCTTAAATACAAGTTTTGTGTTGAGATTTTTATTCCCGTCAATATAAAAAGATAACAATAGAAAAGAAGGGGTGCCTTGAATATGAATTTTGCATTTCACTTTGGGAGGAGCAAATGTGTGTGTGTGTGGGGGAGGTAGGTTGTTTCAATGATTTTATGTTCCAGAAATAAACAAAATCACAAAAACAAAAGAGAAAAGGGATTTTTAAATATGAATTTTGCATTTGATTTCAAACGAGTGGGGGTGGGGTGGGGTGGGGTGGGAAGGGAGGGTTGTAGAGTAGGTTTTGTACCCCCTTATATTCTTTTTTTTTCTTAAGCAATGAGGTTTGTGATTACCTTGTAAGTTCAACAAGATATTACAAAAGTTTCTCCTTGCACAATATATGTGTATTTTTTTGGAATTCCACGGGTTTTGGTTTAGTCAAATTAAGTTTTTGGAATGCATCATGGGAGGGCCAAAATTAATGAAAATATTTTCATATCATTAATACCTCACAATATGTTGAGGCAAGTTGAAAGCACCAATAACATGCTACATATTTGAATATTGTCATTAAATTTGTTATTGAATTTGGGTGTATAGGAAATGGTGAAATGTTTAATGATGTCATATGACATGGTGGACATATATTAATGCCATGGTTATGAGTGACAAATGTAAATTTATGTAATATCAAGACCAACAAGAAAGACAATGAGATTTCATATTCTAAATTCCATGCATGAATGACATTCACAAGATTACAAAACTAATTACAAATCAATATAGATGGTTTGTTTTCACCTCAACTTGTTATTCATGAATTCCATCCATGGCTCATGACATGAAGTCAAAGATGTGGAGGTAATTCCTAATGTCATTTTGATGCATTTGTGTGCTTTTCATTTTTTTCATTTGTGGTCCAAAATACCATGCATGAATTTCTCGCTTGATTCTAATGAATATAATTTGCACCAAATGATCACGTTGTATTGTTCATAAGATGTTGGTTATGTTGTTTTAACTTTGAATGATAATTAATACAAGAAAGTTGAGTTCATTTCGCTTGAAAATCAACAAGTTTAGGGTTTGTTATTGTTGGGGGGACGTAGGTTCCTTCCCCTTGCTCAAATCTGCAACAAAAATCACAACATGATTATCTAAATCCACAAAAGTTTAAGTTCTTGTCTTATCCTCCTCACCAATGTAGGGAAGACAAACATGCGACAACCAAAAACGTTTTGGAAGAAAAAAAATTCAAACAATGTCTCTTTTCATTTGTAATTTAGTTCAAGACATGTCTTTTTGTATTAAAAAAGTTAGTGCACAAAAATATAAATGGTTTGAAACCATATACTTTGGATAAACCTAGAAAACATTTTGTTTTGGTGGGATTACAATGTGCTTGTATTGGGGGAATTTGCATGGTTCGTTTTAGGTTGCTCATAAATATGTTCATTTGTAATCTCCAAAGTTAACATATTATCCTTTGTTTTGGGTCATATTTGTACAACCTAATATTATTAAGGTTTCAGCACACTTATAATTAATTTGATGTTGTTTAATGTAAAAAATCAAACCTCATCATCAAAGATACCTTTACATAATAGGTGCAACCTCGTTAAAATTGTTTTAAGTTGCATTCATAACTAAACACTAAAAGTACAAGTTCATTACAATTTAGCAAGTTTAGAGTTGGTTGTATGCATTAGAATGTGACAATTCACCTCCATTTACCTAACACTACCCTACCATAAAGGTGGGCCAAAAAAACTATATGTGCCTTAATTCACACTCGTAACTGAACACAAAATATACAAATCCTAGCTAGATGTCGAACAAAAAGCCAAAAACAATATGTCAAAATCACATGGTTTTTGGTTGGAATGGTGGCAATGAAGCAAGTGTGTTCATTAACAAGTTCCCTGCTACACTATGGAGGTGGTTAGTCTTAAGCCTCTATTCAATGACGAGTTTGCTTAGTACCTTACATGTCAACAATGAACACCCATGGCATGAATTCTTTATATACAACACCTACGACTTTGAAATTGCTTGAAATAATGAAAGCCGCAATTTGCAAACAATGATAACATCTTTATATCATAGGTATGGTAGGTCTAACTGATGTTCGACACTAATTCATTCTCAAAAGGGCTTGTGAATATGGTATTCATCCTACACTACCGAATTAAATTGCCCGTATTGGGGACAATTTAAACCATTGAGATATTTCAATCACAGCAATAACAAATAGGAGACTTAGTGTATTTTATTAATTAATATAAAAAATTTGAAAGATTCAAATTGGGGTTATCAAAGTTTTTCTTAATTATTTCAGCAAAGATATGCTAATTAATATTAGTCATGGGCATGGTATATACATTAGTAAATTTTCAAGTTTGTTGGTAAAATTTATATTATTTTTGACTTCATGCTGAATCTTCTAGAAATTATTTGTTGGAAACATCAAAAAGTTAAGGAAATTATTTGCTTACCGATGCCAAAACATGGGGAAATTGAAATAGTTGTGTGTGTTGTATTTAGGGTTTATCATTTTCGTTGTTTTCACTATTCAATATCTAATAGGCAAATGATTCATTAGCCGTTTACATATCCATGCTTAGCAATAATTACAATGTCTATTATGACTCACTTTAGTTGTTGGATAAGGGTGCAGTTTGTGTTATTTGCAACAAAGAACCGTAATGAGAAATAATCGTGCAATACTTATTTTACAAAGAAATCTGTTCATAAAGATTAAATGAAAAACTTAATCATCCTAGACTAAAAATAATAATTCAGCATCATATAAGTTGATAATTCCATAAATTGCCATTTTTACTATCAAACTTGATTTTGAAAAATTGAAAAATTGTTTGGCACTTGAATGTTGTGTAACCCTAAATTAGGTTACATCAATTTCTGGATGTCACTGATCAGGGAAATTAGGTTGTTTGGTAATTGAGTTTGTTGCATGACGGCTGCTTTTTCATTACTTCTGCATGGGAAGCTTTGCTGGATTGGGGGTGAGATGTTGGACTGCGAAATTTGCATGGCGGTTGCGTTGGGGGTGAGATGTTGGACTGCGAAATTTGCATGGCGGTTGCGTTGAATGAGGATGGAGCCTGAGTGACGGCTCCGAATTATGATTGAGGTCGGCGATGCAATTATGGAGAGTGGCGGCACTGGAGAATTGGAGAAGCTTCTGGAAGTAACTCACGGAAGTCTGGAGGAAATGATTAGAATGTCTGTTTTGAAGAAGGGGGAGAATTTTGGAAAAAGGGAGGACAGAAAAGAGACAGGAGAGCGGAGAGTGGGGAGTTCTGTAGAGAAGAGCTTGGTTATGCTTGAGATCTTCCGCTGCGTTTGAGGCGTAGTTGAGCTCATGTTGCAGAAAATAGAGGAGAGGAAGTGAGGAGAGAGGCAGGTAGGAAGCAAGAAGTCTAGGATCTGTCTGATCTTTCTTTGTGAACTTGCAAGTGAAGGCAAATGTTTGTGTTTTCGGGGATGTACACAATCTGTGAATAAGAATGAAGAATTTCTTTTGAATTGCAGCAGTGTTGAAATTTATGACAGGAAGAGTGTGCTGTTGGATTGTTGTGTTGTTGTGTCTGTCGATCTTTGCGTCGTTGAGGATCAGGGAGAGTAGGAAGCCAGATTGAGGTTTGGAGATTTTGAGCTGTCAGTAAGTGAAGGATCGAGCCTGAAAGTATTGACGCCAGGGTCCACAGAAGATAGTGAATGTATTGTTCGATTTCTGGACCCTCTCCTTTTGGGGCTACAGTTGAACCAGATGAGCCACTATAGTACTTTTGTTATGTGATTTTGGCACATGTTAGAGCCCTTCTTCGGGACTTGCTTTGAGCACAACCTCTCGAAGATATGTCATCAACATGCAACAATGTTTGAAGGGGTGATTCGAGAAAGCGATTTATGAACATCCCATCAAATCTATTCAAACATATCGTAACACATATAAGTTGATCCAAGAAATGGTGGGCAAGAATGGGATGAGGGTTGCATGGATTCTTGAACAAAACTACTGAAAATAAATGCATGTCAAAACCAAGTTTGAAAATTTCCATTCAAAATTAAGCTATGATACATTATTTAATTTTGAATCTTTAGTGTTATTGAGTTCAAACCTCAATTTTTTCAACACTAAATAGAATTGATAGTTGTTTGAATTGTACTCTATTGAAGAATTGTTCCTCTATTTCAAACAAGAATTCCTCTTTCTTATTCATGTCAATTTTTGATGGCAAGCTTGTGTTCCCCCTTGAATACAGATATATGAAACTATGTTGAATGCCTGCCAACTAGTGAATAGACATGTATCAAGCTAAAGCTGGGAAGATGAGTTCCTGGTAATTTTGAACAATTTGTGAGATTCATTTGCCAAAACTTACAAGAATCTTTAATTCACAATCAACCCAATCTTATGACCAATTAATCGAATTAAATAATACATTGCAATGTATCTTCAATTTCTTCGCCGGACCTTAGCACTACCTAAAGGGTCCATTCACTGTCAATGAAGTGCTAATCTTTGATTGAGCGCACAACTGAAGTAACCCATGAAACAACATACATTATACACCCACCTTACATATGTTCATGCAGTTCTAACCATGGCTAGCAATTGTGAGGCAGGGTTAGCTTAAATAGTCAGTAGCATCCTCATTCAAGCTTGTGAAGGCCACATTTTCATTTCATTTTACCTCATATACAGGCAAGCATCCAAGCCCAAGGGAAAGAGAGGCTTTACACAAAAAGGTCATGAATGGGGCCTCTGGACCCTGGGCATATCCTATTAATATAGACCCATCAATACACTACAGAGACAAATGAATGACAAAACCATCCACAATGAGCCTCACCGTGTCTCTTGATATATACCTGTAGAACAAGGCTGCTGCAAACCAATGAATCCAATAAGAAGCTTTAATTAAATGGCCAACATCACAACAGAAAAAGCTAAGGTAGATGCCAGGGAGAGGAGATGGGGCATAGCAGAGGTGCACTTGCCAGTGGCCCAAAGGTTGCTCATAAAAGCAAACCCCTATTTCACCCAGCCATACATGCAAAAATTCACTAACTTCTTTCCAAGTCAAGACCCTCTAACAAATCAAACCTTCACTTTTCCATAAGTCTTGGCCTTCTCCAGGCTGGTCTGCAAGCAACCATGTCCAAACTTGGAGGATGTGTGAATGAACTTAAGCTTGATCTCTTCCATTGCACTGCGGGATGTCTGCTTGTAGAGGGACTGCCGCAGGGTGATAACTCGCTTCTTAGGACCCATAACACAACCCTTTAGCATGATGTAATCGTCCTTGACAATACCATAGTGCACAAAACCACACATGGGTGCGATGTCCTTCTCTGTCCTATTAAATTCTGTCATGGCCTTGAAGGACTCCTTGCCCACCTTTCCAATCTTGTAAACCTTCTTGTTCATCTCAGTGCAATGATGGTACCCATTTTGTCCTGCCCTTGCTACAGTGTAGGACACACAGGCTGGATGCCAAGCCCCAATACAGGCAACCTTCCTCAGACCTCTGTGAGTCTTGTGGGGTAGGCGGGTCACCCCCCACCTAGTGACAACACCCTCATAACCATGTCCCCTTGTAACCCCAATGATGTCAATCATCTGATCCTTCTGGAACACAGCATCTACTGGAATTGCCTTCAAAAATTTGTAGCCATAATCAACCTTCTCGGTAATGGTGCCACCATTGATTGAATCTCCATAAGGTGTGCCTTTTTCTATTTGATTCCCTTTAGCTTCCGCACCTGACACAGAAGCAATTCCTTTCTCAATTTCGAATTGTAAAGATGCAACTTTCAGACAGCTGACATCAAACTGCAGACAAAATCCAAACAACCCTTAAACCCTGTAAGACTTAATCAGGAAGAGGAATCTTACCTGGGTGTGTGCAAGCACACGGACAACAGTTGCATACTTCTTCATCCTCTCCAGATCAGACTCAAGGTCTTTCTTGCCTTCATCTGTCTCCTACTTCTTGGTATACTTGGAAAAGGCCTTTTTCTTGCTCTTGTACCAGTTTTTGTAAAAGCGCCTCTTGAGTTCATCACTGAGATGCTGAGCCCAGATGGTGTTGAGGGAGTCTTGATGTACTGACCAACCCAACAACAATCATTGGCAGTGTCTCAATCAGAGTCACAGCCTCACATGTCTCCTTGTGTAATTCTGCAACAGACCACAAAGAAAGCAAAGGACCACCGCCAAGATCCAGAAATGAAGAGCTATTAGAAATAAAAATATTTGGGAAAACAAAAAACACAGGCTGTGCTCAGACAATGGAACAAGTAAAGGGTTAGGATGAATGACATACTGGATCCAGGCTTCTCTACCTCCCTGACAATGTGGGTCATGCCAGCTTTGTAGCCCGAAAAGGCACTCAGGCTGCATGGTTTCCTGGGGTCGTCGGCAGGGAACGATTTTACTGCAACAGAATTTCACAGAACCTGACAAAGTCAATTTCCTTCGGCCTCAAAAATGCATATTCTCCGAGGGAATCATCAACAGTCCTAATAACTACATTCTCTCGACGGCAAAGACGTCAGAACAACCTCTAGCTCTCATCTACCAGAGAACCACCCCTTGAAATGTACACCACCACCATGCCCAAAAAACCGAAAGACCAAAGCCGGGAAGAAAAAAAATGGGTCAGAAAATGAGCGTACCTTTTCCTCTGTGACGCTCGCAACGCTTACAGCGCAAGAAGCCCAGGAATCCATGTCGCGGATCCTCAAACTTTCGAGTCGACATGTGCGTCATGTCGACTGCGGCGTTCAACTCGGAACCGGCGATTGTGCAATGGAACGCGCTACACTTCACCAGTGGACTCTGGAGAGAATCTCCGACGTCATTTAGGGTTTCAGATGGATGATATATGATATGGCCATTTAGGGATCCAGTTAGATGATACATCTATTCAAGATCTTAGATGGCTGATACCTCCGTTAAGGGTTTTAGATGGATGAGACCTCCACTTAGGGTTTCAGACGGATGTTACCTTCGTTGAGGGTTTTCTGATGGATGAGACCTTTATTTATAGTTTCAGGTTGAATGTTACCTTCATGGAGCGTTCCAGTTCAATGATACCTCGATTTACCATTTAAGTCAGCACTCTCCAATCACAATTAGGGTCAAGCCCAAGAACTAATAAACTGCAATTTCTTTCTTCTGTCTACCACCTCCCACATTACAGCTAGAGTTGAAATGTAAACATTTCACAGATTCATGACTTCCAGAAAGAATGCAAAAAGTATCACCCCCGGTTTCATATAGCCCTAAACCCATAAGGCAACAAAAATAGTCCCGCGTTGGAAACTTGAGTAAACATCCATACTTCCCTCACACTCAGAACAGCCACGATTGCTTACTATCTCCCTGATTGACTTCATTGTGAACTCTAGGTTCAAACAGTAATCTTCGATTAGAGCTTGTGTCTCTACATGGCTGTTGAGCGCAAGTAGTAGTTATCTAGCGACATAAAAGCGAGGCGAGAGAGAGAGAGAACAAGAGAATGTGAAACATGTAGACTATCTCACCTCTTTGGACGTCGTTCATGGCTCTCTCTCTCTCCACCCTTTCCCGCCGCGGGAGATAGGGTTACTTCATAGCAGACGATGATGACGATAATATTCCAGAGCGGTAAATGTGTGAAAGAAAATCTGCTTCGAATCTTTCCAGACACCTAATTTACAGATTCCATTTTCTCTTGTTGATCAAGATCGATCTCTCTCTCTCATTGGTGTAACCATCTCTCCTCTTGCAAAGCATCTTCTCCGCGTCTATCTTCTTCGTGCTTTTGTCGTACTTTCTTGGCGCTTGCATTCCGCCGACAATGCTCGAAGAAGCTTGGGAAATTCTTCTCATGGTTCGCACTGATTCTGAACACACCAAGAAGAAGAATAAGAATAAGAGGAGAAGGAGCAAGAGCACGTTTGGAACGCATTCCAAGAATATAACTGTCTTACCAAGTGCTGATTCTGCAGTTGCAAGGCAGAAATGGCAACTAAAAGCCTCTACGGTAGGCAATCTGCCACCCATCATCGATTCTTGGCTTACGGACTCATTAAAGCGTGGAATGTGCATCGATCCCTGCCCTAATCACTTATTCATGGGTAGATCGCGTATCCATCCTCGCCCTAGTGACTCATTAATGTTAGAATGGGCATCAATCTACACCTTAGTGACTCATTAATGGGTAGATTGTGCCTATTCTCTTATGCCATAGTACCATGGCAAGTCTAACATCTTTTTAATTAATTTATTTAGTTGTATATTTTTTGGAAGCACAACAGCACATTCTAATGGGAGTTCAGATTGCAACTACTATTTTCTTTGAAGAATAAAGATTCAAATGCAGAATTCTTGAAGAAATAAATTGTTGAAACTTGTTTCAGATTTGTAAACTGTAATATTAAAGGTCTAGCTTCTTTATGCTCAATTCACACCAAGGATAATTAGTAAGAGCATTTTTGTTCCATTTAACCCTCTCTTGGTTGGGGGGTTATTATGATTAAAGTTTAAGGAGGAAACTAATCCATGCACCCTTCACACTAGGCGGTAGGTAGCTAGAACTAATTTAACCTCACATTACATGATTCAAACAGAGGGTGGATATTTTTAGACAACAAATTGGATGACAACTAAATTGGAGGTCCTTAGGTTCTTTTCTCTTTTACATTTGAAAAATTATTATGAAATAATGAAATACTTTCAAATAAGTTAATTAAAGAGACTCTTAAACTCTAGATTTCTTTCAACCTTTTCACTAAACAACTTAAAAAATTTCGTACCATGTTAACAAATAAAAAATCAAGTGCAAACGAAAAAAGTGATCCAAACACCAATAAACTTAACCAAAAAGCCAATGCCAAAAAAATTTAACTAAAGTAAATAAAGAAATAATCACCAAACTAACCAATTTTTTTTTTTAATCTAGTGACTAACTAAGATTAATTAAATGAACGTGGATTTTCAACACTTAAGGGCTACTTATGAATTACTTAACGTGACTTACCTAGGGTTGATTCATAGGCCTCTATACATAAATCTTATTGAGTTCTTTAAATAGTTTTTAAAAATCCCCTAACTTAAATCTTAGGTTTACAAGCAAAAACAAAACAAATGACAAAAGGGGTTTTAAAAATCAACTAAACATGTTTTTTTGCTTGATTTTTTTTTTCACATGCAATATAAAGCTAGAGTTAGAGATTTTGAACCTAATGAATATAAAATAATTAGTCAAATGATTTAGTAAAAGAATAATTTCCCTTTTAGCCCTTTGTTTCAAAATTTCAAAACTTTGAAATTTTCATCTGATTTATTTTTTCATCAAATTGACATAATGAACAGGTAGTTCCATAACAGGAAACATGATTTTCCTACACAAAAAGTTTTAAATCAATTGCATCATTTTATACATTCCTTTAGAAAAAACTTTATAATGTGGACAATCATTTGACTATAAATTGGTCAAAGGCCCAGATAAACTTATATGTAACATCCAATAATTATTGGGCTCCTTGTTCAACTTTTTTTCTCAAGATTTTAATTCTAGAAATAAAATGTTTTCTCAATACATCATAGTTGCAATATCTTGAACAATGTGAAAATCTGGAATTATCCTTTCCAATTCTTTTTCAATTAAACACTCCTTTTTGGAACCTGAACCATGAATGGAGTTTTAAAAAATCTCTATGTAACCTTTTATTTAAACTTAACTTTATTGTCCTTATTTTAGAAAGTGGTTATTAAGTAGGCCTTAGGTAGCTTTTAAATGTACCCTAGGTAATCTGGCCCTACATAAATCCTAACCTAGTTAGCCCCCTACTCTAGGCAGCCCCTAATCTAGGGATGGAAATCTAAGTAGATAGTACTGTGATTAGGATAAAAACTATGATGACCACTTGAGGATGTTTATCCTTAGTTTGGAGGAGTGATTCTCACTTTCCCAAACCTTATGGATAACTCAAAAAGGAAGAGCGATTGAGTACAATGAAGCCCAATGTGAGGATTACTTTATTGATATAAGTTTAATAGGCAATGTGCTTTCTAAAATTATTTGCAGATATTTAAGCACTAGTAGGTGAACTAGGTATGGACTAGTATGGACCATGGATGGCTGAGTTGCTTGTTGAATAATGTATAATTCCTGCTTATGGTGTATGTTAGCGGGGAAATGCATCATCAAATGATGTAACTCTTTGTGGACCTTAGTAATGCCACTTACTGGTTTAGTTCATCTTTTTATTATTAATGAGTAGCTCGTTTGGGTTTCCTATTCAGGTGGGGCAAGTAGCCATATTCTAGTGCCACTTGCTAGTGGCACTTTGTAACTTGAATTGACTTAGAGATCTTGGAATGTGAATTAACGGTTGGGAAAACCGGTTCCACTCTGAAAAATCCCTTCACCACTAAAGGAAGGCAATAGTTACTGGTTCCACTGTGTCGAATGGGACCCATGTAGGCCTTGACATGGGCTAGCTGCCACATTCCAATGTGGAATGGGTCCCTAGTAGGCCCATAGTGGTCTTGACCCATTCCAAACAGGCCTGGTAGGCTTGGAATGGGTCCAGCACTATCATAACATATTGCTGCAAGTGGACAATGGAATCTCAATAGTGAAATAATATTGCAGGAGAGGACAAACTGAACCAAGTTGGGGTACACAAAGCAGAACCGTGCTTATCACCACATGTGGGTTTAGTTGTAGGGGAGGCTCCCCCTACCAGTGCATTCTCCTTAGGGAGGGGCACCCAAGGGTGTTCCCAAACCTCAGGAGAATGCACAAGTAGAGGAACCGGGCCTTAAGTAAACAACTCTCTTTTGATTTCCTCACTTCTTTCCCATTTTATGGAAAAAATATTTCCATGGGAACATGGGAACATAGAAAATTGGGGAGCTCCCCAAGCATACATCCCCTAGGGTTCTTCTGTTGGGGGAGATCCCTCAAAACACACATAGAAAATGAAAAGGGAGTTGTTTGTGGATTTGAAGACTAGAGGCACACATTAACAAGGCATCACAGACACGCTGGCCCTACCAGTAGACAAGATGTTGTATATTTACCTACTGTGTCCACACTCTGAACACCAAAAGAATCCCTTCCAATCTAAACAGTCTAAAGACTTTCACCAAAGAAACCAGTTCTACTAATGTGACACCGGTTCTAATAAGATAAACCTTCCAAAAGTTGGATCCGATACGATAGTCCCTGTCCCTGTCGGGGCAGGGCCCAATAAAGCTGTAGGTGCAAAACTCCATCCAGCTGCATGCACACTTGGTGTGATGCTTGGCAGCAAATAGAACTTGTGTGACCGGTTATGGGGTGGCCGGACAACAACCTAATTACGGCTACTGGGTTTGGAAATCGGGTTGTTTGGTTTAGGGGTTTAAGAAATTAAACCTGCTGGAAAAACGGACTGAAGGAAGGTGGCCAAGTTATGATTTTGGGGACATGACCTTGGAACGGGGATGTAAATGTTTGAGCGGGAAGCCAAGCAGGCAACGGCTAGAATTCGGGAGGTAGGAGTGGCAATTTGGAGAGAATGGAGCTGGTTAGTTGATGGGGGACTCTCGGTAGTGTTTTTTTTTTTTTTTTTTTTTTTTTT
>Ga0209208_10006665_pt1 | contig 15895 bp, 17 predicted proteins | sample S1TSphfallax_3_FD_187694 | JGI IMG/M metagenome (GOLD analysis project Ga0209208, IMG submission 187694) | Host-associated microbial communities from peat moss isolated from Minnesota, USA - S1T2_Fd - Sphagnum fallax MG (SPAdes) (version 2) | ecosystem: Host-associated > Plants > Peat moss >...
CCGGCCAGGCCGGCGAAGGGCTATCCCCAGGAGCCGATCGACAAGACTGTCGCTCGGGCACTCATGGCAATCGAGTTCGCCCATAGTCGGGACGAGGCCGATGCCAGGGCGGCGGCAACATTGTCGATGACCGAACGAGATTCGGCGATGGCGAGCGTCATTGAAATCGAGCCCCCGGAAATGCGCGAGGAAGAGTTTGTGGCGGCCCTCAACCGGCTACTGGCGCATCTGCGTTGTTTCAAACGGACGCCGTTGTCACAGGCTGCGGAGTGATGGCGACGCAAAGGATGAACGAAGGTGGTCTTTCATGAAAGCAAAATACCGCGCCCTGCTGATGGCGGGTGGCATGATTGGCGTGGCCTTGCCAGCCTTCGCTCAGCCGGCAAACCTTCTTGCACCGCTGAGCGGCCAGTCCGCAGACGGCCAGCTCCAAAGCGAGCGGCGCACCACCGGCCAGGCCTCGATGGCCCTCTATCCTGACAGCCATTCGCTTCTGGCGGCGGCGCGTGTTGACGTGGAAAATCATCGGTGGAACGCCGCTGAAGGCGAGCTGGAGCGGTCGGAAACCTTTCTCCTCGATGGCGGGGTTACGTCTTCCTCAGGCGTGGTCACAAGTCCTTCGCCCGCAATGTCCTTTATCATTCAGGCCAGGGTGGCAGTGAAACAGCACGATCAGGTCGACGCCCTGCTCGCGATCTATAAGGCGATGTCGACGATGTTCGCACCGGCAGGGTCAAGCCGGCCGGCGGCCGCCCCGTCCGCTTCTGTCGCGCAAGTGATATCGGCGGCGCCGGTAGCGGGATCTGCAATCAACCCGGCACCAACCACGCCGGCCGTGCCGATGATCACCAAGGCGCTGCTGCCAGGACACTGGCAACTGACAGGGTCGCAATATCATTGGGTGCCGCCAGATACCTCGTGCCGTACCGTGGAGACCGGATCGTTCATTCCCGGCCACTACGAGTATCGCGGGGGCGCTTGGGTCTGGGTCGCAGGCCGCTATGGCAAGGCCACAAGCTGAGGGGACTTAGATACCATGATGAGGTTCGAGCCGCGCCTGCACATCGATGCGGAAATGGCGGGCCTGATCGAAAGCACGACCATGCCCTTGCTGGAATCGCCGACGGTGATCGTGACCGATGCGTATTCGTTTCCGCTGGCGGCTGAACTTGTCGGGGACGAGGTGCACGTCCGCGCGGCCACTGGTGAAGAAATGACTGCCCTTTTGACAGTCGGCGACATGCCCAACCCGGACGATTTCGAATGGCCTGGTGATCCGGCTCTACCGGCGAGGCGTGAGATCCAGTGGCAGGAAAAACAGGATAGTGAGAGTCAGCTAGACCAGGCGTGTTATCTATGGAGCGGCGAGGTGATCCTAAACTCGGGTAGCGGGACGTCGGGTCCGTTTTACGTACCCCGCTCCAAGGTCGGCAAAGTGCTCAACAAGGAGATCAAGGAAATGCTGCTGAATGGGCGCACATAGACCCAAGCCAGCGTAGAGGAACAGGCCACCGTTAGGTCGGCAACGGCACGTTCACGACGAAAGACTATTGCGATGACGTCAGCCACGTGAGAACCCCACTTGCTTCAGTTGGCAAGGTACATTTGCCTGCGGATCCGCAGCTTTGCGCCTCATCCTGGCCACTCCCGAGCCATTTTTGTGCGCTTGAAAGCTGCCATCCGGCCACCCGCTACGCACGGATCTTTTGGACCTTTGCCCTGACGTTCTTCCCTTCAAAAGGAGAGGCGTTGGTTTGAGCAAGAGACAAGTATCCGGAAGCCGAGCCGGCGTTAGCCGGTCGGCGCAAGTTTTTGTTTAGATGTCCGCCAGATGCTTCCCATGACGTTTTCCATGGCGATAAAAGGGGCGGATGAATTGTCCGTCCAACCAGACCACACAGGATGCAAGCCGGTTGATCGACATCACCGGTCCGGAAAACACGCTCATCCTCTTGGCCGCGCCGGGGGACGAAGTGACGGTCTGCGGCGGGTTCATCGCGGAGGCCTGCGCGCGGGGCCGGCCGCCTTTTGTGGTGATTCTGGGCGATGGCGCCGCGGATGGCGCCGCCGCGCAAGCACGCGCGTGCGAAAAAGCGTCGCGCATGGCCTGCCGGCTGCTAGGCTTGCCGGCTGACCGGCTGCTCTTCGTGGGGCTGCGGCAAAATGATTTTCCGGCGCTGGGGACGCCACTTTTCGAGGCGCTGCGAGCCGCAATGGCGCAAGTGAGCTGGCGGCGCGATTGCAACGTCATCCTGGCGCCGTTCGCGGCGCGGGAGGGCCGCGATACCGCCGATGCGTTGGCCGCATGGCAGCTTGCCGGCGCGCTGGCCGGCGAAATCAGGGTGCCGTTGGTGGCGGGGTTTCAGAAGGACGCGCCGGCCTGGTTTCGCGCGGCAGGTTTTTGGCGCCTGGATGCGCGCCAATGGGACGACCAAAAAGCCGAAGCCGCGCTGGCGCACGGCCATCACATCCGCGAGGCCGGCTATGAGATTTACGGCAGGGTCGCTTAACTGGCGAAAATGTCTGCCGCGATCGTCTTCATCATCTCCGAGTCCGGCACCGTCAGCGGTGCGATCGCGGTAAAATGATTGGCGCCGGAAATGAAGCCCCATGTCCCTTGCCAAGCATTCGCGATCCCGCGCGATTGGCTGGCATATTCTTCTCCCTCCAACGCACCAACGAAAGCGCGCAGCTTGCCCTCCGGCGCCGGGAGATGAAGTGGCGAAAGGGCACGGGCCTGCGCTGTATCCAGCCTTAACCCTGCATTGATGCTGGTGTGAATCAGGGGTTCGAGGTTGAACAACCCGCTGATCGCGTAACCCCCATGTAACTTTCCGCGTATCCCGCGCGCGTAAAAATCCGTCGCCATCAACATCGCGGTCAGGTGCCCGCCGGCGGAATGGCCAGTGGCATAAACATTCCGGCCATGGCGCATGATGAGGAAGGCAGCCGCTTCGCGAATCTGCTCGGTCAGAACGTCCAGGCTCACATGTGGGCACAGATCGTAGGACGGCACTGTCAACGCAATGCCACTGGCGTTAAAGCCATGCGCGAGGTGGGAGAAAAAATCCTTGTCCAGCGCTTGCCAGTAGCCACCATGAATGAACATGGCGAGTGGCGCATCACGGCCTGTGCCGGGCCAGAAAATATCCAGCACCTGGCGATCGCTGGGGCCGTATTTCAGCGCGATTTCCGCGTCCGCGTGCGCCGCGCGGAAGGCGGCGGCATCGCGCTTCCAGCCGGCCATGATGGTGCCGTGTTCAGGCACTTTTGCCCGGTTGTTATATTCACTCTCCAGCCAGGCATCCGGCATTTCATTCTCCTTCTTGGCCCCAATTCCACCTTAATGCGTCAATGGACATCATGCTATCGGCATGGTTCCGGTTTCTGCGCGTTGCGGATAATTCGCCCTGCTCCCCGCGCGGAACGGCTAGAGACTGGGCGGGTGGACGCCTTAAGTATAACCGACAACTCAGGCATGGAGGGTTCCGAATGGACGCGATCGTCGACAGCAGCCAACCACTAGCGGCGTTCCCGCATGAGGATGGCTCGCGGGTGCCCTACAAGGTATTCTCCTCGCAGGAGATTTACGATCTGGAGCAGGAGCGGATCTATCGCGGCCCAAACTGGAGTTTTCTTGGCCTTGAGGCTGAAATTCGAAAGCCGGGCGACTATAAATCCACGTTCGTCGGTGAAACGCCGGTGGTGATGACCCGCGCCGAGGATGGCACGCTGGCGGCCTGGGTGAATCGCTGCGCGCATCGTGGCGCCATGGTCTGCCGGCTTCCGCGCGGCAACGCGCTCACGCATAACTGCGTCTATCATCAATGGAGTTTTGGCACCAAAGGCAATTTGCAGGGCGTGCCGTTCCGCCGCGGGCAGAAGGATATGACCGGTATGCCGGCCGATTTCGATCCCGCCAAACATAATCTGCACCAGTTGCGGGTGGATAGTTTTTGCGGGCTGGTGTTCGCCACCTTCAGCGCCGATGCGCCAAGCCTGCCCGATTATATCGGCCCGCAGATGCGCCCTTATGTCGAACGGATTTTCTGCAAGCCGGTCGTCTATCTTGGCTGCACGCGGCAATATTCGGATTCGAACTGGAAGCTTTATCTGGAAAACGTGAAAGACCCCTACCACGCGTCTTTGCTCCACCTGTTCCATACGACATTCAATATTTTCCGCGTTGGCATGTCAGCGGCCTGTATTCCGGATGAAGCCACGGGCCTGCACAGCATCATCTATGTCCGCAAAAGTGTGGAGAAAAACGACGAGGCCTATAAGACCGGACAAATCCGCTCCTATGATGACGGGTTCCGGCTGGAGGATGATTCGATCCTCGCGATGCACCAGGAATATGAGGAGATCACCACCAACCACATCCAGCCGATTTTCCCACAACTGGTCATCCAGCAGATCCACAACACGCTGGTGGCACGGCAATTACTTCCGAAAGGCCCGGACCATTTTGAGCTGGTATTCCATTTTTTCGGCTATGAGGACGACACGCCGGAGATGCGAAAATTGCGGATCAAGCAGGCCAACCTGGTCGGCCCCGCCGGCTATATTTCGATGGAGGATACCGAGGCCACCGAACTCGTGCAGCGCGGGACATTCCGTGACGGGGAAAAATCATCGGTGATCGAAATGTCGCGCGCGGCACCGGATGAGCAAAAAACGCTGATCACCGAAAGCCTGATCCGCCGCTTCTGGGTCGGCTACCAAGCGCTCATGGGTTTCGGGCGGGACACCGCTCTCATGCAAGGGCGCAATGCCGCACTCATACAAGGGCGCGATGCCGCGCCGGCAGGAGAGTGATATGACCGATCTGCTGCTCCGCCTGGAATTGAGCGCGTTCCTCGACCATTACACCAACATCATCGATTCCGACCGTCTGGAGGAATGGCCTAAAGTTTTTACCGAGGATTGCCTGTACGAAATAATTCCGTGCGAGAACGAGGATGCCGGGCTGCCAGCGCCGGTGATGCATTGCGATAATAACCGCATGTTGCGCGACCGCGTGCTCTCGCTCCGCCATGCCAATATCTACGAAAAACCGGCCTACCGGCACTTCGTGTCGGGGCTGGAATTCGCTGTCCTGGATGATACCACCTATGCCGTACACGCCAACTACATGGTCGTGAACACCAGCCAGGCGGGTGAATCCACCGTCTACCAGGCCGGCCGCTATGCCGATCAGGTGGTGCGTACGGCCGACGGGCTGCGCTTCAAATCCAAGCGCGTCATCTACGACACGCTGCGGGTGCAGACCCTTTTGGCCTATCCGATATGACCGAGGGGACGACAATGAACTGGGTCGACGCCGCGGCCGAGCGGGATGTCGCGGAGGGTGAATGCCTCGGCGTGCGCGTGGGCGGCACACCGGTCGCGCTGGTGCGCGACGGGGGCAAAATCCACGCGCTGCATGATTTGTGCACCCATGGGGCCGCCCGGCTCTCTGACGGGTTTGTCGAACATGGCTGCATCGAATGTCCGCTGCATCAGGGGCTGTTCGATCTCGCGACCGGCGCGCCGCGCTCGGCGCCGATCACCGAGGCGGTGAAAACCTATCCGGTGCGCTGCGTCGTGGGGCGGATCGAAATCGCGCTGTGAGCCAGACATTCATCATCATCGGCGCCGGACAGGCCGGCGCCTGGGTGGCGCGGACCTTGCGCGCAGAAGGTTTTGCTGGGCGCATCGTGCTCATCGGCGCCGAACCGTATTACCCGTATGAGCGGCCGCCTCTGTCCAAGGCCGTGCTGAAGGGCGAGGCGCAGGCCGACTCCGCGACGCTGCTGTCACCCGCCGAGGCGCAAGCGGCATCAATCGAATGCTGGCTCGGCGCGGAGGTGGCGGACATTGATCGCGCCGGCCGCACCATCCGGACCACCGGCGGCCGATCCCTCGCGTACGACAAAGTTTTCCTCACCACCGGCAGCCGCGTTCGGCTTTTGCCCGGCCTTGCGGCCTCGCCGCGCATTCACACGCTCCGCGGCCGGGATGATGCTATGCGGCTCCAACAAGCGCTGCATGGTCATCTGCTCGTCCTGGGCGGCGGCTGGATCGGGCTGGAGGTCGCCGCCACGGCGCTCGCCCTCGGCGTGGCGGTCACGCTGGTCGAAGCCGCACCCCGCCTCTGCGCGCGCAGCCTGCCGCCGGTCGCCAGTGAATTTTTGGAACAACTGCATAGGAAAAACGGTGTCGAGCTGAGCCTTGGGCAAAACGTGCGGGCGCTCGCCACGCATGATGATTTTGTGACCGCCGAACTTGCCGATGGCCGCATCATCACGGCGGACAACGCCTTGATCGCCATCGGCATTCTGCCGAATGTCGAACTGGCGCAAGCCTGCGGTCTGGCGGTCGAGAACGGGATTCTGGTCGATCATACCGGCCGGACATCCGACCCCGACATCTACGCGGCCGGGGACGTCACCCGCCATCCGAACGCGTTCGCTGGCGGCCTGGTGCGGCTGGAATCATGGGCGAATGCGCAAAACCAGGCGATCACCGCGGCGCGCGCGGCGCTCGGGCTGGCGGCGCGCTACGATGAAATTCCCTGGTTCTGGTCCGACCAATATGGCGTGAACCTGCAAATCCTCGGCCTGCCCGCCGCCGCGGCGCGATGTCACGCGCGTGGCGCGCCGGCCGAAGCCAAGGGAAGCTGGCTGGCCTTGCACAAGGATGGCCGCCCGGCCGGCGCCATCGCCGTCAACACCGCGCGGCACCTGCGGCCGCTTCGGGGATTATTCGAAGGCGGCGCCGTACCGGACATTGCCGCCTGGGAAAGCGGCGCCGCCATCCTCACCCCATTGGTCCCAGCCTGAGCCCCGCCAAAATTCCGGGGCCGAAATGGCGCAGCACCGAGAAATGGTCAGCACCTTCGATCTGCCGATAGCTTGACGCGCCGGCGGCACGCCAAGCCAGATGCATCGCCTCACTCTGAGCCCGGAATTCCGGCGTCTCCAGCCCGCCCACGATAAACAAGGCCGGCGGCAGCGCGCTGGTGACACGGTGCAACGGCGACATCGCGCGCGCCTCGGCCGCGTCCAGCCGCAATTTGTCATTCAGCCTGGTGGTCAGCAGCGGCGCCAATTCATAAATCCCGCTGATGGCGATGACCGCGCTGACGCCGGCACCCGCCAGAGCGAGTTCCACCGCGATATGTCCACCGGCGGAATGCCCCGCGGCAATCAGCTCCGCCCCGCCCCGGCCGAGGCCGCGCACCGTTTTCAGGATTTCGGGGATGCTCATTTCCGCTGACCGCACCAGCTGGCGGACCGAGACATCCGGGCAAAGCGGATAGTTCACCAGCGCGACATCGATCCCCGCCGCCATGAACAAGGCGGCCAAAAACCGGAACTGCGCCTTGTCCCGCCCCTGCCAGAATCCCGCATGGAAATACGCTAGGGTTGCGCGCCAAGGTTGCGGGCTGACGAACAGGTCGAACACCTCACGTTGATGCCCGCCATAGGCAAGATCCAGCAGTGGCGCGTAGGCGGCGACGGCGGCCTCGCCCGCGGCCACGAAATCTTCCAGCAACGCGGCCTGGGACGGATGCAGCTGGCCGGTCATATAGGCGTGCGTCGCATCAGCCGGATGCGCCAGGTTGATCATCCGGCGAATGCAACACCGGCAAGACCGGGCGGCCAGCCGGAATGCGCGCCACATTAGCCGATTTACGCGGGATTTGTCGGTCCGTCATCCAGATTGCGCTTGTTTCCGCGCGGCGCACGCCGTAACACCGCCTATAATAAAATCATAGTTTCAGGAAGAGCGCCTCACCCGGGCACGGATTACGCGTCAATTCGCCGTGGAGGAGGGTTGAATGTTACAGTCGGCGGCTTTGCCTCTTTCGCGCTTCGCTTTGTTCCGATCGCACGATCTGGATGAGGCGCGGGAAGAGGTCGCGAAGGTTTTCTGTCCGCACCGGCTGCTGCCCGCCGGCATCCCCTCTCGCCTGGATGCGTGCCATCATTCGGTCGATCTTGGCGGCTTCAGCCTGAATTATGTTCAATATGGCGCCGATGTATTGATCGAACCCGGGCTGCTCGAATCATTTTTCCTGCTGCAAATTCCGCTGCACGGCCAAGCCCGCATCCGCGCCGGCAGGGATGAGGTGGACGCGTCCGCCCGATGCGCCACGCTGCTCTCCCCCAGCGTGAATGTGCGGATGCGCTGGTCGGAGTCCTGCGGCAAGCTGCTGGTGCAGCTGCCCCGAGCCGAGGTGGAACGCACGTTGCAGGCGCTGCTTGGCCGGTCCCTGCGCGGCCCTGTCGAGTTTGAAACGGCGCTGCCGCTGGATCACGGGCCGGGCCGGCGGATCGCCGATATCGTCAACATGCTGCGCGATGATTCCGAATCGGCCAGCGCGGTCTTCACCCGCGCCGGCGCCGGGCCGCAAATGCGGGAAACCCTGATCATGGCGCTGCTGAAAGCCCTGCCGCATAATTACAGCGACGCCCTGCGCGCCCCGGTGAAAGGCATCGCCCCCCGCCATGTGCGCCGGGCCGAGGAATTCATGCGGCAGAATTGCGACCGGGCATTGAACGTCACCGAGATTGCCGCCGCCTCCGGCGTGAGCGTGCGGGCGCTGCAAGACGGTTTCAGGCAGTTCCGGGACACGACGCCGCTGGAGGCGCTGCGGAATCTCCGCCTCGAGGGCGCCCACGCGGCCCTGCGCGCCCCACAGCCAGGCGACAGCGTCACCACCGTCGCGTTGCGCTGGGGCTTTACCCATCTCTCCCGCTTCGCGATCACCTATGCCGAGCGCTACAGCGAATTGCCGTCGGAAACGCTGCGCCGGCGTGGTTGTTTGGACAGCTAGAGTTAAAGTAAGCCTTCTTTTTTGAAAAAAAGACGCAAAAAACGTCTGCTCCATGAGAGCGCGTTCGTTACACGGCCAGCGTCCACGAACCCAAACTTCTTTTCAGAAAAATAGCGGCTCCCGTCCCTTCTTCCGTTGCCGCATGCGGCTAGACGTCGCGCGTTGTGGATAGTGCCACCGGCCGGCCGCGGCCATTCTCCGCTCAGCAATCGTTGGAGGATGACATGCCAGATACCGGCTTCAGAGAGGATCGAACGGCGAAACGCCGCGTTTGTATGATCGGTGCCGGCGTCAGCGGACTCGTCGCCGCAAAAGTCTTTGCCGCGGCGGGGCGAGACATCGTAGTCGTCGAGAAATCCGCCGAGCTCGGCGGCGTTTGGGCGCCGTCCAAATCCTATCCAGGCGTGCGCACGCAAACGCCCCGTGATTTGTACTGCTTTTCTGATTTCCCGATGCCCGCGGACTATCCGGAATGGCCCACCGGCGCCCAGGTCTATTCGTATCTCTGCGCCTACGCCGAACATTTCGATGTGAGAAAGCTCATTCGCTTTAACACCGAAGTTGTCGAGGCAAACTTCATCGATGCGCTGACCGGCTGGCGCGTGCGTCTTGCCGATGAGCATGGCGAGAGCACCGTATTTTTCGATGAAGTGGTTGTCTGCACCGGCCAATTCAGCCGGCCGAAAACGCTGGCTCTGCCGGGCGCGGATGAATTTGGCGGCCGCATCGTCCATTCCTCAGCGTTTCTGAATGACAAGATCGCCGCGGGCAAGGATGTGGTCGTGCTCGGCTATTCCAAATCCGCGACCGACGTCGCCATGCAGGCGCTGGCGGCGGCGGCGAAATCGGTCACCATGGTGTACCGCGAACCGGCCTGGAAAATACCATATTTCTTCGGCAATCTCGTCAACTTCAAAAACATCCTGTACTGCCGCGCCTCCGAGGTGATGTTCATGCCCTGGGCGCCGAGTGCCGCCGGCAAGATCGGCCGGATGCTCTCCGCCCCGGCGATTTGGGCCAACTGGCGGGCGCTGGAATCCCTGCTCGAGCTGCAGTTCAAGCTCAAGAAAAAAGGGCTGCGGCCAAAAGGGCGGATCGAGGATAGCATCCATTGCGCGACCAGCATCGAAACGCCGGGCTTCTACAAGGCGATCGCCGACGGCAAGATCCGCATGGTGCAAGGCACGCTCGCATCCTGCACGCCAGGCCATGTCGTGACCGATCGCGGCGAATCCCTGCCCGCCGATATCGCGGTTTTGGCGATCGGCTGGACGCAGGAACTGCCGTTCCTCGATGCCGCGTCGCGCGCCGCGTTGATCGAGCCCGATGGCCAGTACAAGCTCTACCGGATGATCGTGAACCCGGATCTCCCGGGCTTTGGTCTGGTCGGCTTCAATTCCAGCTTCATCACCACCCTCTCGGCGGAACTCGCCGCCCATTGGCTGGTCCGCTGGTTCGATGGCACGTTGCGGAACATCCCGACCGCGGCTGAAATGCGCACCGACATCGCCAAATTGCTCGCCTGGAAGCGGACCGGCCGGCCCGTCGCCGCCGGGTTTGGCGGGCTTTGCATCGCACCCTACCACCACCAGCATTTCGATGAGCTGATGCGCGACATGGGTGCCCGGACCAAGCCGAAAAACCCGATCACCGCCAACCTCCTTCCCATCAATCCCAAACTCTACGCGCCGCTGCTGGCCAACGCCACCAGCCGCGCCCCAACCGCAAAGGAAACCGCAGCATGAAATTGGCAACACCTGGCCTCGTCAAAGTGCAACTCGACGCCGGCATCACCGAAGCCGGCACCGGCATCGACAATGTCGTGTGGAACATTCTCGGCCACACCTATTATCTCAAGGCCGAGGACGCCAACGCGTTCGCATTCGAGACGCTTGACCCGCCCGGCACCTTCGTGCCGCCGCATATCCACCCGACCCAGGATGAATTCATCTACATCCTTGAAAACGAATTCGACCTGTATCTGGATGGCCAGCACCACAAGGCAACCACGGGCGACCTTGTCCGGATGCCGGCCGGCATTCCGCATGGCTATTACAATCTGAGCGACGCGCCAACGAAAGCGCTGTTCTGGGTCGCCCCCGGGCGCCGCCTGCGGGAGTTATTCGACGTGCTGCATAACATGACCGACCCGATGCAGGTGGTCGCGGAATCGGCGCTGCGCGAAGTTCAATTTTTGCGGCCTGAGGACTGCGCGTTCGACATGCTGGCTCTAAAGGCGGCAGCGGAATAAGCGGCGGCGTTGCAAGACGTGAAAAAGAAGCTTCCCTTTTGACCAAGGAAGCTTCTTTGCCTCTATCCCGATCTTCCAATCGCCGAGGGGTGACGGGCCAATGCCGTCACCTTGATGTGCATGAAGGGAAACAGCGGCAGGGCCGAGAGTAGCGTGTGCAGTTCGTCATGGTCCGCCACATCAAAAATGCTGATATTCGCGTAGCGGCCGGCGATGCGCCAGAGATGCAGCCATTTGCCTTCCTGTTGCAGGTTTTGCGAGAAAGCCTTCTCCGCCGCTTTCAACGTCTCGAATTTTGCGGCATCCACATCATGCGGCACCACGACATCCATCTCAACGCAGTACAGCATCGGCCTAATTCCTCGTGAAATGGTTGAGCTTGTCCTCGTCAACGACGAGTCCGAGTCCGGCGCCCGCCGGCAGTTGGACCTCATAATTCTCATAACGCAGCTTGTTGACCACCAGGTCATCGACCAAAATCTGCGGCCCGAAATGTTCGCACCCCCAGGCAAGCGTCTGCAAGGTTGCAAAAACCTGCAGATGCGCGGCGGCACCGATGGAACTCTCCAGCAGGCAGCCGCCATAAAGCCCAATGCCCGCCGCCTGCGCAATCGCCGCGACGTTCTTCAGCGCCAGCAGCCCGCCATGCTTGACCAGCTTGAGTGACACCGCGTCCGCCGCATGCGCCTGAGCGACCGCCATCATATCATGCGTGGTGAACACGCATTCATCGGCCAGCAGCGGCGGCCCAGCGGCATCTCGCCGCAGCCGCGCCAGCCCGGCGATATTCCAGGCCGGCACCGGCTGTTCGACGAGCGCAATGCCGAGATCGGCCAAGCGCGGCAGGAACCGCATAGCCGTCGTCTCATCCCAGGCCTGGTTGACATCCACGATGAGTGAAGCCTGGTCCCGCAGCGCGCGGGAAATAAAAGTCAGGCGCGCCATATCCTCATCCGGCGTCTTCGCACCGATTTTGATTTTGAAAATCCGGTGCAGCCCCGCCGAAAGTTTCCGCTCGGCTTCCTCGATCTCCTGCGCGGGGTTACCGGAAGCGAGAGTCCAGAGCACCGGAAACCTGTCCCGAACCGCGCCGCCCAGCAAAGCGGAGACCGGCAGGCCGAGCGTCTTGCCGACCGCGTCGAACATTGCGGTTTCAATGGCGGCCTTGGCGGCGTAATTGCGCTTCGCCGCCGCCTCCATCACCGCGCCGCCAGCCACAAACAAATCCGCCCGTTTGCCGATGAGCGCCGGCGCCAGATAGGCATCGATATTCGCTTTGATCGCCTCCACACTCTCTTCCGCCCAGCGCGGTCCGCCGAGCGTCGCCGCCTCGCCAATGCCCTCAATGCCATTGGCCAGGCGCAGCCGCACGATCACGTAGTTCTGCGCCGCAACGGCGGTGTTGGACAGCTTGTGCTGCCGCACCGTCGGCACGTCCACGATCACCGCTTGAATTGAAACGATCGCGGTATCCGCTTCAAGACCTGCGGCCAAATCCATCACCGTATCGGGCATGACCGGGTTATCACGCCGCGTGCGCGCGCTCCACGATCGTCTTCGGAAGATCTTCGGCTTCCTGGTGCAACGTGAAATCGAACGTAATCGTCGCGAACGGCTCGTTCAGCCCACGCGCATTGATCTCGGCCGGATCGTCATGGTGAGAGATCGCCGGAATCAGCTCCTCGCGCGTCGCGAACGCGAAATCGTCGTGCAGATAGTCATCGCCATCGATATTGATCTGCGTCGTCAGCTTCCGGTAGCCAGGGGCCGAGACGAAGAAATGGATATGTGCCGGGCGCTTGCCGTGGCGGCCGATGGCCGCCAGCAATTCGTTTGTCGGCCCATCCGGCGGCACGCCATAGCCGGCCGGGAGCATGCTGCGGAATTTGTACCTGCCGTTCGCGTCGGTCTCAATTCTCCGCCGCAAATTGAACGGGGTCTGCGACGGGTCGAAATGCGAGTACCAGCCCGCGGTATTGGCGTGCCAGACATCGACGAACGCGCCGGCGACCGGATGGCCGTGGGAATCCTTCACCTGGCCCTCCATGAACAGCACCTCGCCAGTTTCCGGGTCCTGGTCCAGCCGCGCCTCGCCCTTCGACAGCGGCGCGCCTTCGATATAGAGGGGGCCTTCGATGGTGCGCGGCGTGCCGCCGGTCAGCCCGGCCGCGCGCTCTTCCTGGTCCATCCGCAAATCGAGAAAATGCTCGATCCCCAGGCCGGGAATCAGCAACCCCATCTCATGACTCTGGCCGACCTTTGTCAGATAAGCAGCCGCCGCCCAGAATTCCGTCGGGGTCACGTCGAAATCCTCGATGGTCCGCATCACGTCGGTCACCACGCGCTTGATGATCGACTTCAGGCGCGGATCGCCTTCGGAATTATCGAACCCGGCAACCTTGTCGATCAACGCTTTCACCGGCGCGGTATGCAGCAATGTCTCTTTCATGGCTTTCCTCCGTTTGATCTTATCCCGCACAGGTACCGCGGGAGGCGCGCTTCCGTCCAACACCAAATTGGTCAAATATCATACCCGGGAGGTATGGTATGGAGCTTCGGCATCTCAAATATTTCGTCGCGGTGGCGCGCGCGCAGAATTTCACCAGGGCCGCCGAAAGCCTGAACATTGCCCAGCCGCCGCTCACCCGGCAACTTCAGGATTTTGAGGCCGAGCTTGGCCTGAAGCTTATTCGCCGCGGCACGCGCCCGGTGCAGCTCACCGAGGCCGGGCGGGTGCTCTTCGAGCAGGCGGTGCAGATTCTCGAACGCACCGAGGAATTGCGGGCGATGGCCGCGCGTCTTCGCCAGGCCGAAAGCCAGCATTTTTCCATCGGCTTCGTCGGCTCGGCGCTGTACGGCGACCTCCCGGCCCTGATCCGGCGATTTCGCGCCGCGCGGCCGGGCGTGGACGTTTCGCTGCTTGAAATGACCACACTCGAACAGCTCGCGGCCCTCAAGGAAGGCCGGATCGATGTCGGGTTCGGCCGCATTCTGTTCGAGGATGCGGCCATCGAGCGGCATGTGCTGCGCAACGAGCCAGTAGTCGCCGCGGTTTCTGGCGGACACCGCATCTTGGCCAAGCCCGGCGCCTTGGCCCTGGCGGACCTGGCGTGCGAAACATTGATCATCTACCCGAAAACGCCGCGTCCAAGCTATGCCGACCAGGTTTTGTCGATATTCCGGGATCGTGGATTAAAGCCCGTCGTCATCCATGAAGTTCGGGAGCTGCAAACCGCGCTCGGCCTGGTCGCGGCCGAAACCGGCATTTGCTTGGTCCCTGTATCTGTCACCCGGCTCCGGCGGGACAATGTGGAGTATCGCGAACTCGACGATCCGATGGCAATTAGCCCAAACATCATGAGTTGCAGGAGAAACGATTCCTCTCGCGATCTTGCCTGCATCCTGAGCTTGCTGCGTGAGATATACGCGGAGCAAACATTGATTTCTGGACGTTAGAGCAATTCACGTTGACTGGAATCTGGGGCTTCCGAAACGGGGGTAGTTTTTGATTCCTAGGTGTCCGGAACATCACACCGGAGTCGCAGATGCCTTGGAGCCGTGGAAAAGCCTAGTCGCAGGACCTTCGTGAGCGCGTGTTTGCCTTGGCCGATGATAACTATCAGGTTGGCCAGGTCGCAGAGCAGTTGCTGGTCAGTATCTCATACGTTTCCAAGGCGCTCAGCCAGCGGCGGGCTGACGGGTGAGGTCTCTGCCCGACCGCAGCGCTGCCATGTACCGCCGAAGCTGATCGATCTGCACGATGAGATCGCTGCCCAAGTTGCCGCCAAGCCCGACGCGACCCTCGATGAACTGCGCCAATGGCTGGCTGACGAGCACATGACACGGTCGAGCAAAGGCCTGATGTCCAAGACCATGGCGCAGCTGCGCCTACCACATAAAAAAAGTCCATCCACGCCGCCGAGCAGGAGCGGTCAGATGTCGCCGAGGCACGCGAGGCATGGCGCCAGAACCAACCCAAATTAAGTGCCGGCAAGCTGATCTTTCTCGATGAGACCTGGATCACGACCAACATGGTCCGCCGCTACGGGCGCGCGCCTCGTGGCCAGCGTCTGGTCGATGCAGTGCCGCATGGCCACTGGCATATCTCAACCTTCATCGGCGGATTGCGAGAAAGCGGCATGGTCGCGCCCTGCGTCATCGATGGCGCCGTCGATGGCGAAATCTTCCTCGCCTATATCGAGCAAATTCTTGTCCCGGAGTTGCAGCCAGGCGACACGGTCATCATGGATAATCTGGGTTCCCACAAAGTGGCCGGGGTAAGACTGGCAATCGAGGCCGCGGGCGCCAACCTGCTATATCTGCCGCCCTATAGTCCAGATATGAACCCGATCGAGATGGCATTCTCCAAACTGAAGTCGCTGCTGCGCGCAAAAGCCCTACGCACCATGGACGAACTCTGGAAAGCCTTCGGCCCAATTTCCGAAGCATTCAGCCCATCAGAATTCCTGAACTATTTCCGTCACGCGGGCTATGTCCAGTCAGCGTGAACTTGCTCTAAAGGTCCGCTAACTGAACGCGCCGGCTCGACAGCGGCCTGTCCGGTTTCGGCCACCTCTCGCCAAAAGTGGCCTGCGGAAATTCACACGGACGGCCCGCTGTAAGGGGAACGTGGAGTTACGTCGGCTACGACCGATTTCAGTATTTTCACCGCGGCTGTCGCTTCATTCCGTGTTGCACTAAGATGCCGGACGGCTTCAACGCCTTGCATCGTGTCGGCGAGCAACCTGGTATTTTCTTCCATCGCGTGGGTGAGCGCCTTGATTTGCCGGATAAGGTGTTCGTTGACGGCCGCGGCTTGG
>Ga0209208_10006666_pt1 | contig 15893 bp, 17 predicted proteins | sample S1TSphfallax_3_FD_187694 | JGI IMG/M metagenome (GOLD analysis project Ga0209208, IMG submission 187694) | Host-associated microbial communities from peat moss isolated from Minnesota, USA - S1T2_Fd - Sphagnum fallax MG (SPAdes) (version 2) | ecosystem: Host-associated > Plants > Peat moss >...
ATATGGTGTTTTATGTGCATGTTTAAAGAGTGAAAATGGGTGTAGAAAAATTGCAACAAAGTTTGCTCACTGGTTTGCTCAAAACTATCACAAGAGAGGAACAAAAGGAAATTCTACAAAGAGAAGTTGAAAAATTCTGCAATGAAAGTGGTAATCAAGACGATTCCATATTACCAAAGAGTGTAGAAAAATGCCTTATTGGTTGCCCAAGAAAGTTTGTTGCAACTTTATAATTTGAGGATAGATCAAGAAAGAAGCCAACAAAGAGGAAGGTGTAGACAATGAAGAAGGAAGCAAAGCCCAAATGTCAAAAATTAGGAGGACAATACACAAATTGGTTTTAACCACATTTATGGCCACCCATAATGGCAATAGTCCATAAATATGAAGCAAATTTTGATGTTGTTCATTATTTGTAAACCGCTTACCAAAGTCTAAGAATTCCAAGTCCATATGAAAAAACTGGTTAGGAATAGTTTATGGACTTGGTTTGCACCAAAACAAAAACTCTAACCAAATTACTTACAAGTAGTCGAACAAGGTATAATAGTGAAACATTTGAAACAACATCTGCTAATCATAGAGGAGTATCCTATACTTCAAAATGAAATTGTCACAATGCTAGAAAATATGAAAAATGTTGGACAACCATTATTTACCTCTATGGTTCAACCAATTTTAATAGGTATGATTGAATCCCTTGCTCCTAAGAATATTTATAATGGTCATGGAGGATTTGTTGTCACAAGGGAATGGACTAGACAATTTTTAAAACATTACATGAATTAGTTTTTTCACATGGTAATAACAGTAGTTAGCAAAATGCCAATAGTTTGGCATGAATAAGGACACAACACGACATATAAAATAGCTTACCTAACGAAACTTTACTCGATTCCTCCATACCTTGTGGTCAACACTAACCAAACTAGGATCCATTTTGTTCCAACTACTAGAGAAAGAACTTGGGAAAGCAAAGGTTCAAAACACATTCAAGTATTAGGGGTGGAGGACAAGAAACAAGTAATTCTTGTGCTATCTTCTGTAGCAAATGGAAACCTATTTCCTAGACAAGTTGTTTTCACAAGTACAACACATAGGTGTTTACCTCCTTCAAATGAGGGAAAACTAAAATGTTTCAACTTAGGTTGGGATTTTACATTTAGTGAAAATCATTGGTCCACACTAAAGACAATGAAAGATTTTGTTTGCAAGGTTTTGTTGGCCTACCTACACAAGTAGATCCAACAACTCAACTTATAAGCAAATTAGAAACTTATATGGTTGATTGATTGTTGGAATGTACACAAGAGTAAAAAAATTATTAATTGAATCAAGAAAGAGCACCCAAACATACTTGTTGTGTTTGTTCTTGCCAATTATACCAATGAATTGCAACCTATAGATGTCATTATCCAATGACCTTTGAAACATCTATTCAAAGTCAACTTCAACAAATGGACTGCATATGTTATCAAATAGCAAATCTACAATGGGAAGGAGCCACTCAATGATTTCAAGATGAGCAATCTCAAATTTCAAATTTGTGGATGGTTGCATTCAACATGGACACAAGTGTAGGGCATGGATGTAATGATTGTCAAAGGTTGGAAAAAATAGGGATCACAAAAGCTTTCACATCTGATTTCCAAGTAGAAGCCATGGAGGCTAATGCACTCACCCCTCTTTTCACATTTACTCTAAAAGTTGAAAAAATACAATGATGTAAAAAACAATGAAGCATATCCTACAAATTCCATTGTAGTGGTTATTGAGAATTATTTACAACTTAGTTTTACTCCACTTGGAATGGAAACTACATGTGGATGTGCATCAACTTCAAATAATGTCAAAGTGTTCGAATTAAAACAACAAGTTAGACTAAAGCAAAAAACAAAAAATTGAAATTTGAAAACAATCTAATATTTCATATTAAGTCACACACCAATTTGTTGTATACAACGTGTTCACCTCCAACAGTTGCAATAACTTTGGTTAACTTTTCTACTTAGGTTTCTCTTGTAAGATCAATTTTGGATCCATCCTTGTTGGTGGCATCCATAAAACAAAAACCTTCTAGAATCCATAAAACAAAAGCCTTAGTATTAATATATATATTTTTGTCTACTATGAAAAACTTTGATTAATGAAGGTGATTACAAATTGTAGTAAAAACAATTTGGGCTAAGAAGAGATGGTTTGGAACCTAAATGTCCAACTAGAAGCTACTATTACCACAAGATGTTCCGCAAACATGTTAAAGGCAGCTTGTGCATCAATGGTCATAAATCAAAAAGTTATGAGAAAGAGAGCAAAAAAATATAAAAAATGACTAGTATGAGTGAGGTTGTCCACTTTTATGTGAGCCACTTCCCTCTCCATTATAATCAACTATTTGCCCAAACTCCTAGGTTGCCTAGTGGTCTAGAAACAACAACACCAGAAACTAGTAAAGCTATAAATGAAGTCAATAATGGTAGCTTTAAGAAGAATAATTGAGAAACCCTTCCTAGCCCCCAAGTCTCAAACAATAGAAAGACTTCAACTCCTTGTCTAACCTTCCATTAAAAATCATACACAACATTTGCCACAACTACCACAACAACTCCACTTTTGAATTCCCTTACTTGCATAAACCAACCCACATGCTAACATGGAAATAAACTTTGTTTCAACTAGACAATAATGACTTTTGCTTGGGTGATAGTTAACAAAAATTAAAAAACACATCCTTTTTGGAATCTCTTGCACATGATAGCTCTAGATGACCATGTGCAAGGTGTCATGTGTGCATTAAATAGTTAGGACATGCATAGTCTTCTCAGGAGTCACAAGCTTCTCATCTATAATCTGCTTTAGATAGCCTCTTAAACTAGAGCTAGTTTTCTCCCCAAAATATGTCAAGGTGTAACAATTGTTGCTTGGATCAAATGATTATGATAATGCAGGAGTTGTAGTACCTACTTCCACTCCTTTACATCAATCATTTGCAACCACATGTGTCACATATTTGTCCAAAAGTTGTTGACATAGATAAGCTTGTTGTTGTGTTTATTCTCCTAATGGCACATCCCTTCAAGCTATACCTCCCATCCCAAGGCAGGGATAATCAATTTGCAAAGCCACACTAAACAGAAGCCTTAGCTAACTTAATGTTCATATTCCATAAACAATATATTGTACAACGTGTTGAAAAGCTTATGAGATGCAACATCCATCAGTCTTTGCTTCGTTGCGTGCCAAGAAATGGTTTGCACCAAGCCGAAGGAATTGGACTTATAGTTACAAATAAGTAGTCTACAAAAATGACACGAAGCATGAAGCAAATTCTAGTTTTGTCAAGACTGATAGAATCACCTCCAAAAAGAAAAACTCTCGTGGCACATGATCAAAACCCGCTAGTAGTCTAAGAAGCTCATAAATTCCCTTGTATGAACGAGAGTAGCAGCATAATCCTTAATTGGTACACCATGGTGATTTCCTCGAGTAAACATGAAATGTAAAAAAACTCACAGTAGGAACTTTCAAAGTCAAAGGCAGTGAAGAAGAAGACTCTTTTCTAGTTGGTGCCGTGTCTCCAAATGTAGTCCTATAAGAGAAACTTTTTAAAGCTAATCCTTCATGCTCCCAACTCCCAATGAAACACAACTTGTGAACTCATGACCATTGCAAGACCTTGTGGTACTATGATATGGAAAAGTACTATGGTATTTGAAAACTTTCATTCAAAATTTCATCTTCAACATTTGATTCATTGAAACAAATTTCATTTTCACCATTAATTAATATTACATCTTCAATGTGACTTGACTGCATTTTTCAACAAATATTACATAATGGGGGGGAGAAATTAGAAACAAATGTAATTTTGGCACATAATAAATATTTTAAAATATTTTTTAACAAAACAAAAAAAACGAAAAGTTTATGCCGAAACTATTCATGTATTATGATATTATTTTTTCCTTTCAAATTGGGTGCATATTTTTGTGATTATGGTGTCTTCAAATTTGAAGCTTTTCCCAATGTCATAAAATTGTTACTTATCAACATCAATAATTAACATACACATTGAAGAAAATTACAAATATGACGAAATATTGAAAAATTGTTTGTAGTGTCTATGAAGACACCCAATGGCACATCAACAATAATGGGCTTTCAATAATGAAGAATTGCCAAGTTAAAACTATACACAATTTCCTTTCATTTTCATCAACTTCTTTAATTTATGGTTTTACATTCCATCTCCATTAACCCACATCACACATGTCAATGTTGGTTTCAACATATACATTCCTTTCACCACTTTTTAATTGTTGGTGCAAACACAGAGATCATTGCAAATTTTACCATTACTTAGTTTTAGATGTTTCATGGTCAAAAACATATTGATGTTAAAAGTGCTTATGTGATTATGAAACTTTTCTAATATACTATTGGAACATTAGAATAAGAACATCCCCCCAAATCTGATATGGGGCTCTTTCTTTTCTACTTTTTATCAGGGATATGTTAAGACTTTTTAAATAACAATCTTAGCTCCCAAAAGAGTATCATTCTACATTCATTTGTATTAACTATATATATTCAATGTTGTATAAAGAGATGACATTCTAACCTTGCACAAATAAGTAAACTTGCTTTTGATTGGTTCTTGTATAAGTAATTTGTGATTTTGTGTTGGTTATATGTGAACATTTTATGAGTGTCTGAGTTTAGTGAAAACACCATTTGCAAAATCACTTGCATGGCAAAACCAACAATCAGGAGATATCAAACCGCATGTTAAGACATGATGTTTTTAAGTTGACCTTAGATATCATCTTCTCCACCATACTAGGCATGAACAAGTAATAGGAAAAGTTAAAGAAAAAACTTAATTACCAAGTTAACCACATATAACAGCCTGAGTTTTGTCTCCTTGTATTTGATGTCATGCAAAAGGATTTGATTTCCTCACCTCAAAATTATATTCCAAGTAATGTAAAATGTATTGATTCATATACCAAGGCAAAAGAGCCATATGGGTCAAAATAAAAATAAAAATTGTAATAATACCTTGGCAACTCTAACACAAATAAATTATTTGTAGAAATGTAAAATTTTCAAATTATGCTTTTTTCAAAGAACAAAATTTTGTGAAGGAAAATAAAGAATCTATTGAAATATTCTATTTTTGGACATGGAATCTTCAAACTTAATTAATTATTCGACAGATGGGTGTTGAAGCTGGCCTTCTACTGTATATAGTATATGATTGGCCTCCCAATATACTTTTTTTTGTGAAGTTATTTTGGTTCAGCTGATGTGAACATTTTATGAACAAAAGATGATTGTTCATGTAACACCCTAAAATGGCAATTGATCAAAATTGGCCAAATATTGAAAATCTAAAAAAACACTTAATTTTAGCACTTTTAACTTTCAATTCTCTAATATTTGGCTGTATATTGCCAGCAATTGTATTAAAAAAAAAGGCTGGAAAAGGCAGGTCCAAAAAGGGGTGATTTTGAGGATAACTTTTAAGAATTCTCTGTTTCTTGTGTGCAAGAGTTTGGAAAAGTAACAGCACTGTTTCTAGATATTTAAATAAGGTTAAAAACGATACAGCTATCGTAAGTCAGCATGGCCGAGTGGTCTAAGGCGCCAGACTCAAGTTCTGGTCTTCGTAAGGGGGCGTGGGTTCGAACCCCACTGCTGACAAAAGTGGGCTTTTTGTGACCTTTTATTACTCTATTTTGCCAGTCTCAATATTTGCCTGGAGGAGTTGAGAATAAGCAATAGCCAAGCAGTGTGTTTGGGGCTAATAAGCCAGTGAGTAGTAGTTGTTAGTCATATGGGAGAAAGGTCTGGTTTGTGCAAATTTCTCACTTGGGTAGCTCAGTAATTAATAGAAAACGATGGTATTATTAGTTCCAACCTTTTTAAAATTTTGAAATAACCTCTAATTCTAGTTCAAGGAATTTTTTTTTGGTTTGCTAAAACCTCCAGTCCAGTTGCAAACTTGGTTTTTTCACACTTCAAAATTCCGGAATTCTCAGTTCTTTAAAAGGAAATCCTAGGCAAGTCTGGTTCCAAACCAGATCCAGTTCTATTTACATATGCATAGCCCAAAACTGATTTCTTTTAGTTACTAGCATTCCATAACCAATAAAAAAATGACAACACATATCAACTACATGCCTCTACATGGTTCCTGCAAAACAAGAGATGTCAGCTTGGTCACAAGAGCATTGCCTCTACCAAGTGTGCACAATGGAGGAAAGTGGTGGGGGGGAGGATTGAGAGACAACCCATTTACCTTGCTCCCAGATGGTGTACTTTTCTTGAGTCAGAATGTGCATTGATCCCACATTCATTCACTTGGCTATCCATCGCAGTCATGGACTATGTAGACCAAACTGCCGTGATGGGTGTGGAGGGCTCTGGCATGAGTGATCTTTGTTGTTCATTACTTGGAGCCTTGATGGGTTTTCGCATTTGGAACCAAATTCAACGCAGCCACATTTGCTTTCTCCTAACAACTCTTGAGTACTCTTGCATTTGCAATCTCAGATCCAAGTATGAGTTAGGTTTTTTCTACAGCTCTATGGAATTGCAGCATCCCCCTCTATCTATGTCAGGAAGTAGAGCTAGTTAGTTGTTCATAAAGCTTAAGTGTTTGTGCAAAAGAAATTGATGAAGAAAATTTGTTTTCAGGTCTCATGTGTTTTGCATATGGAATTTGCAATGTAGGACGGATGCATTGGTACAAAACTCAGACCTGCCCATGCCAAAGAGACTCATGTTGCTTCTTCCAATTACACAGTTTGTATCTGCAGCTTTGATGATGATCCCCTCTGGTATGATGAGCTTGAGACTCCACTCTGTTTGATATGTGGATTGCTTACAAAAAACTATAAGTCTTCAACCAGAATCTGAGCCCCCATAACACACGACCCAGGAAACCAGATACCTGGAAAAAACAACAACAAATCAAGACACTGGCCCCAAGAAAACACACACACACACACATAACCAGAACTTAACTACTTGCAGCAAATCTTTGCCAAAATTGCACCAATAACCCAAGCTCTGAAAAAACACAACAAAAAAGAAATACCCAGCTCAGAAGCCCCAAACACTACATGAAGGAAAACTGCACCACTTTCAGAGGACGAGGAAAACACAATGACAAAACCCACAACAAGAAAAACTAACTACCTCAACGAGCACATCATCATCATTGCACCCATTACCCCAAGAGCTGAGAAAAACAGCAACTACAAAGAAGTGGAAGGAGAAGTGGTGCACAAAGTAGAAGAAAAGAAAGCTCAATCCCCAACTCAAGACCAAAATACTTACTCTGCAAAAGAATAAAAATAAAATCTGTATCACTTTGGCAGCACGAGGACAACACACATCCACCAACAAACAAACAAACACAGGCAGATTTGCATACGCGCACACACACACACACACACAATCAGAATCAGGTAAGCTGTTAATTGACTGCAATCATGCAACAATTGGTGTTGGTTTTTCTTGTACTTGGAATCTGTGCACTGATCTTTTATTTACTTATTTATTTATTTTGGTGACGATGCTCATCAAAGAGAAAGATCAGCAGAGAGATTTCATAAGTTATCCTTTGAAGGACAGTTTCAAATTGGAATCTGTTTAGCCAATTCCCAAGTAAAGAAGAATGGAAATGTGTTTTTTCAGATCTCCATGTTTTCAAAACTTTCTGTTTTCAACACCATTCTGATATTGTGGAACCCAACTTGAACAATAGCAAAGTGCCCTTTACCCTGCTGTATACACTGTACTGAGAAGAGGCTTTCAATCAAAACTAGCTTCAAATAACAAATATCCTTCAATTTGATTTTCTCAAAGTTTGAAATGCATCCCCAAAAAACACTCTCAAATCAATTAGTAAATTGATTATACAAAAGATCCCAATCATCTATCCCTTTTTACATTTTCCAATTCTCTTTTCAGAAAACTCCAAGGTCCTTGAACCAGACTAGGTGTTGAATGCTAAAATCGTGCCCTTCAAGTATCTTGTTGCTTCTTCTAGACTACTGGTTTTTGTGAACCCATCCACAAACTGGATTGGTTGTGTACAAAGACAGTTTTTGGGTCTCAACAGGTCCACACTCCACACCCCAACATGATAGCCCTTCAACAAGATGCTTTAAGTCATGTTGAAAATCAAACCTAACTTCTAAACACAGACAAAAAGAGAATGTTACACAGGAGATTCTGAAGTTGCAACTTGGAAATTCTAGTGAAAATGGAGCTCAGATCTCCTAATCCTGAGCATGCTCAAGTTTGGTCTTTCCATGAACTAACAGACAGTGTATACTGCTGGCTGGCTTCACTTCATTGCTGCTCAAAGGTTCTACAACTTGGTATGCTTACCCATGTCAGTCCACTAGTGTGCTCAAGGCATGACAAAGGGTTCATGTAGAGGTCACTGAAAGCTGCAATCAAGGGTAATGTCTCTAACTCATTGACTTTCAATTTACTGGGTCCACAGCAGCAGTGGGGGACTCAAGAGCTTGGTAGCGCGGTTTATTTCTCTTCAATAGAACATATGTTAGCCAGTACCAGAAAAGTGCAATTCGAGCCTCTTGTGTAATCGCACCCCTTACAGTGCTTTTTCCAAATGATAGCCTTTCCAACACCTGCATTCCATGTCTCCACCAAAACCAACAGCATTAAACCACCTACACTGAAATAAATAAGACAATAGGACAGTAGGATCATCCTATACTCCAAGAATGCTGAAGTGTCACCACTAATCCCAAGAAGGGATTGCTTACATTACGATAGAACAGTTGACTCATACAATACTCATACATACATCTGCACATTGAAACCTGATTCTCAAGGTCAAATCTCCTGCATATCTTGACAGCACAATCTCTGAAGGGATAGAAGCCAATAAGCTACTGAGTAACATGTTTACAATCTACGTTTAAGAACCACCAACAAAGTGAACAGTTATGTGAAAGGTCAATACACTGACAGAAAATCCTTTCGTTAATGGATAGAACAATTCCATCTTGGTTGTCAGTCCTCCACATTGCACTTACATGAAAGAGGAAAAGTCAACAGGCATGTGGGAGAAAGTATTCTGTGAAAGATCACACTGAAAGTTGAAGCATTCAGTGAAGGATCACACTGTGGACCACTGATGTGATTGGTTTAATTGAATCCCAGAAACCCAAAAGGACCAGTCTTTCCTTGCCTTGACAAGCAAATTCATTATGGTGCCAAGAAACAAGCAGGACAAGAGCACACATGACTTAGTACAAATGTCTGATGTGGTACTGGAATGACCTGGAACATACTCACCTGGTCACCATCACTTAAATCAAATGTGTTTGTGCCCTGAAATTTGAGCCCTTTGAACTCATTGACTGATAAAGCTTGGAATGCCCTGGCATTATCACCAAAAAGAACAAAACCACATGAACTCAGTAAAAACCTCAATTCTGGTGTCTGACATTACCAATGGTCAAGCTTCCTTGAGCACTTCCAGTTATAGTGAACTTCCTCCATTCTCTTCCTATTCCTTCAGATTTCTCTCATGCAATGGAGAAATAACATACCAGCGGATAAGAGAGACTTCTGGAATCCAACGGAAAATTGTTGGAGTGTTTTCTGAGTTTACATAGTAGCCCCCAAATACAATGAAAACTGTCATCAATGAAGGACCAAGGGCCAAAGCAGCCTCAGTTGAGGGTGCAATAGCCCCAACAGTCAATCCCATTGCTGATGCTGCAAAAGCCTCAACCATCACTATCCCTGAAAATGCACTAAACCTGCTCCCTCCAAAATAAACAAAATGATCAAATTTCAAGTCAGAAAGGCATCTGTCAGAATGGTGCATGACTACGTTTGCATATTCATATTTGCTATCTGCTTTCTGTAACTTGACTTTCCATTCCACATGAGGGAGCAACCAAATGGTTTAGCACAGTGGTTAGAATACCTACTGATTTTGGGGAAATTAGAAGTTGACTCTAATCTCTGCAAATCTCAACCCTCTTGGTTCCTAGTAGGTGAGCAAAATAGGACCCAATAGTAAGGACAATTTCACCATCATTGGTAAGGACAATCAACTGCAGATTATTATTCCTGTAAATGAATATGATCTCCTTACAAGCCTGGAATTCCCTGCTCCTACTCCATAAGATGGGGAGAAATAGAACCTTCCAAGAGTGGGATGAAGACGAGCCATTGGATAAAGAATGGCACCAAACATGAGTGGAAAAGCAGCACTGACTGGAGCCTCTGCTACTAGCTTGGCCACCAAATATGGGGTCAATGCATAACTTCCTTTGGCCTGCTCCCTTTGGACTATCAATCTTTCAGTTGGAAACACATTCACAGTCTTTGTGAGTGCTGCCATTGCTGTATTAACAGCTGCCACCTGAAACCTCCACAACAAAGTTTTCCAATTAGAAATTCCTGTTAAAGTATGGAAAGGTGCTCGGTAAATATGAATCCACTCAAATTCCATCAGCTTGAATGCGGACTCCATGAGCACATTCTCTGAAGAGTTCACAGGCAGTTTTAGTCTCCAGTTCAGTTGGACTGCACTTTGAACCAATTTCTGATTGACCTGATTGAGAAATACCTTTGCCTTGAGCATCTCCAACAGAACAGCTTCTGTAATGCCTTGTCTAAATTTCAGACCAAATTTGCAAATCCAAGACATGCATCATAGCAGATGAAAGATGTTTTGAGAAGGATACAGGTAGAATGTCCCCAAAAACTCTGCACAAGGACTCTAATACAGGGTAAGATAGCAGTGAGAGAAGTCCTACTAACACCTGTAATAGGCCCATTCGATCTTGAATTGAGGTCTGGGAGTGTCCCATACGCCAAAAGATTGAACCAAAGATGAGTGCTGATGTAAGTGCCATATTGCCTCGCACTTTGTTTGTGACCTTGTCACGTGTTACCTACAAACACCTCCACCCCTATCAAAATACCATCCAGGCTACACAGGCCTATGGATTCCCATACACTGCCATGCCTAAAGCTCATGTCTTTTAAATTTCTACCAGTTGTACTTGGTAAACTTGCTTTGTGGTGTGAAGGACCTCAGTTCTCCATTTGCTAGGTCATATCAGTGTACAAGGTCAGCCCATGAAACCTGGGCCTATTGACAAAATAGAGCACACTTTCAGCTACTCCAGGTTTTTCTGCTTCCTGGCTAGACTATGAAGCTAATTGTAATCCTAATTGTCGTCATTTCCATGACTACTATAACTAATTCTCAACTACTAGTTATTCTCAGTTGAGAGAAATTGCTTACTAATATGTGAGGAATTTGATCTTTTTCTCTTAACAGCAGATGAAAGCCATACCTGCATCCATGCCCGCCGTAATAGCAACCGGAACTGTCGCCACCAGCTCCCCCTTTGAATAGCAACACTCTGTGGAGGTTGGATCTCAACTTTCATTTCTTCTTCTGCTTTGTTGGCACCATAGAGAAATGAGTGGTTTAATTTTGCTGCCTTCTGAGCAAATGCATCCACCAGACCTGCAATCTTCTCTTTGGTGGCTGCTTCAGTCTCAGAGGAGCTGTAGTCGACTGAAATCAGGTCAGCAAAGTACTCCGCCGGATTCATGTGCTCTGGGCATGTGTGCCTATGAACATGCATGCAAATAGACCCAGCTTTCAGGTTGAAATCTGTATACATATTCCTACAATTGAACCAATTTGGAGGCAAACTGAAAAGAGAGACATTCTGCCAGGCCAATTATAATTGAAATATAGCTGCTGAGAAGACAACTTCAAACCTGCTGACTTCTGAGGCCTAATAGTGCAAAAACACTGTGCTAATTGCCAGAATGATTCCAATTCAGACTTCAAAAAAAATAGAGAACAAACAAACAGCACAATTTGTTCTCTATTTTATAGAGAAAATAGTTGTTAAGCTTGGATGCAGGCGATATTGCATTCTATGTCAACTCAAATGAGTCAGGAAGGGTGATTAATCACCCCAGTTCTGCAAAGTGCATGAGAGCATGGTCGTGGGCTGGGCCAGCATAGACAAGTGCCCCACTGGAAAGAAGAACGAGGTCATCAAACTTGGAATAGATCGATCCACGTGGCTGATGAATGGAACAGACAACAGTGTGACCTTCCTGTGCAAGTTTTCGTAGAGTTTCCATCACCTTTTCTGCCTGAAATGCATCCAAACCTGGCAACAAGCAATTGCTCACAAATGACTATAGACATACAGAGTTAAGCAGAAACTTCTGGATAACCTGACTCCTCAAATCCAGACGCAGAAGATCAAAAGTTACTCAAAATGAAGGTGGAACGAAAGAAAAATTCCTTGACACTAGTTCAAGCTGGCTGGCATGGCTGAGAACCTCTTCCCTATGCAGTATACATACTGCCTCATTTTATAGGAGGTGTGCTTTTTTCATTGTTGTAACAAGAGGTTTGCACATCCTAGTACTCTTTCCAGTCTGAGGTGCTTAACTTCAGGGTTCTTGTGGGTTCTGGCATATCCAACTTGATTTAGTCACAAACACCCGAACAAACACCTATGATTGGTTGCCAGGTTCTTAAGGGATGTGAAGTTAAAGATATATCTATGAGATTGCAGGGAAAAATCTACCACAACACATTGAAGGTAACCACTCTGGCAGTTCCAGGAAGACCAAAATTAACATGACAAGAATGGGTTTGGTCATAACCCTATGAGTATCACTCACAAAGTGCTGGACCATCACCTTAATCATAAATGACAGTGACCGGCTGCCATGACTCCACACTAACTTCATCAGCTCCCAATGGTGGATATAGATAAGCATATGATTTTCTGGTGAAAATTCAGTTCAAAACATTATACACACATCTACATCCTGAGCTGCTGTCAAATTTCTGGAAGCAACTGAAAGACTCATTCATGGTGTTAGCTAGCATTCCAGTGACATAGCTAATAAAAAATCTCAATAATAGTGTCATCTACAAGAAGCTTGTAAGGGCAAGTTTCGTTCACTTCAGCTTGCACCTATACACACAAGCATTTAAGCCTAAGGCATGGAGAGGCCCACACCTACTGCACCCTGAACCATATCCTTTAAACAAAACACTGGTGACTACTTGGATGCAGAACATCTGTGAAGGCACTTGAAAACATAACTAGGAGAATTGCAGAGAGAAACTCCACAGAAACAATTTGAGGATAACCATTCTGTCAGTTCCAGTAAAACAAAACTAACACTAACAGAATGAGTGAGGTTATAACCTTATGAGTGTCACTTAAAAAAGATAAAAAAGACAATGAGTTAATCTCCAACATGGACCCATATATTCTGATTCAAGGGAGGATGATTTGTATCGAGTAAGAGGTTAGATCACCTGTGGTAGGCTCATCAGCAAAAACTACTGAAGGGCTTGCAATAAGTTCACAGGCTATGGAAAGTCTCTTCTTTTCACCCCCGCTGATTCCACGTGTTTTTGCATCACCAACAGCAGTATCTGCACAGGTCACCTGCTTCCAGCGCAGGTAGTGCAAACCACTCTGTCTACAATAAGTCCCCTGTAATTGACCCTCATGAGGCTGTGGTTGCAAAGTTAACTCCTGGAAACCTCTCAGCTTGACACAGACCAAAATCGATGTTGCACAAAAGCACACAAGCATACAAGCTCAGAGAACAACAGTTAGTTAATTCCACATTATTGCAATTATCCAGGGGATTGCACCCACCAGGCCAAGGCGATAGAGCAATTCATCCACATAACGGTCCTTGGCCTTTGATTTCCAGGTCCTTGGCAACTGAAGCTCAGCTGCAAGGGACAGGGTCTCTCTCACTGTGAGTTGAGAGAAGAAAAGGTCCTCTTGTCTCACATATGCCAGCCTGAATGCACACAGCACATCCACCTTCAATACTAAACTCCTATTCCATGCAGTATATTATTACAGGTCATAATTCGAAGGAATCTGTTGACAAAATACAAGGGCAACAGACCTGTGCTTCATGGATGAGAAAGGATGTCCATTAATCATGATAGATCCATTGATACGTAAGCGACCAGATGCTGGAAGCTGGCCAGCTAGCACATTGAGAAAAGTTGTTTTTCCTGATCCTGATGGCCCCATGATAGCAAGTAATCGCCCTGCTTTTGCCTCACCATTCACAGATTGCAAAAGCACTTTTGACTGCACACATAATGTAAGATGCATCAATAAGTTCTTCTTATTGCAAAACCACACCCTTAAGCAGCTTTACAATTAGGCACTCCAATGCATTCACAAGATGATTTGTCTCTTTGTTCTATAGGTTACCATATCACTCTCCGCAAAACCTAACAGCATGATCTATTCTGGAAGGCAGCTACCTGTTCAAGCCTCACCACTGAACAGATTGCAGCAGCACTTTTGACTGCATACAATAATATAAGATCCATGCATAAAAAGATCTTCCTATTATTTCAAATCCCCTCATTGCACCAGCTTTATAATGCATTCCAATGTGTTCACACGAGAATTACATTCTTTTGTTTCTCAGGTTATAGCCCTAACATTGTCTGCAAAAACAGCATGATAGACTCTGGAAGGTGGGGTACCTACCTGTTCAAGCCTGAACTTGCAGCACATGTACATATTGTAGTCTACTGGTCTACAGAAAACACCAGAGTCTTCTGGTACTGAACTGTTGTAAATGATACATACCAACACTCTCCCCGGTCGAGTTTGGGAGCTGGAAAATTTGCTCCAGAAAATGACCTATATGATGATGACTCTCGGAAAGAGAAGGAGCAGCAGCTGCGAAGATAGGACGAAGGGATTCGTACCACTTTGTCAGCCTTGTCGAGAAGGACACAGGTAATGTTATGCCAGGTGATTGTTGTAGGTTCGACAACAAAGTCACGTTTCTTTCCAAATTGTTGTTGTTGTGCTGCTGCTGCTGCGTCCTCCTCCTCCTCCTCCTCCTCCCCTGGACTGTCATTGCTAGCAGGGTCAGAAGATTCCGGAGTACCGCGTCTGGAAGCTACAAATCGCACTGTGAGGGCGACGGCCGCAGTTGCAAGCACGGCTACAACATTAGGAGGCACCATCTTCCTGCTGCTTGGACAACGCCACCGCCGCAGTCACAGCAGAAACGTTGTGACAGAAGAAGCAGCCAAAGAAAAGCTCGGGAATGGGAGCCCGTCTGGAGGAAGCTCACGGAACAGGTGGGGAGCAGCATGCGCGCACAAACACACACGCAATCCACACATCCTCTCTCTCTCTCTCTCTTCCGAACAAGAGCTCTTCTCAGCCCTTTTTTTTTCTGGCTATGTTTCGCCAAAAAGCGAAATTAAAAATTGAAAACTCGAAAATGAAGTGATAAATTTGGAGGTTTTCAATCGCCATAAGTGAGGGAATTTTTTTGCATAAATCGTCAGATTTCTATATTTGGTTTTGCATGTCTAAGTAGGAGTGATTTTTTATTTTTATTTTTTCTGGCGAAGATTTGCAATTTTGCTACCAAAAAAAAAAACAAAAAAGTCCCAAGTAACAACGTGGTCAAGGGAACTTTTTTGAAAAATTTCCCAAAAAATCGCCAAATTTCCCAAAAAAATCGCCAAATTTTTTTGAGTGGAAAAAAAACAGTTATGAAATCACCAAGATTTTTTCTTCTTGCTATGTTTTTGGTACCATTGGAATTCCCATATTTATTGAGTAGGGGTGTGCACCGAGCTATTTTCATAATATTTCAAGCAATCGTGGAGAAGTTATTGAATATTGAACATTTTTTTCGATTGAAAATTCATTTAAATCAAAACTAAAAATCAATGGGGAATTTCGGCACATTCTTGGGATTGTTGGGAAGTTGTTAACAAGTGAGATTTAGTGAAAATGATTTTGAAATTTTGAGACCTAAGG
>Ga0209208_10006667_pt1 | contig 15890 bp, 12 predicted proteins | sample S1TSphfallax_3_FD_187694 | JGI IMG/M metagenome (GOLD analysis project Ga0209208, IMG submission 187694) | Host-associated microbial communities from peat moss isolated from Minnesota, USA - S1T2_Fd - Sphagnum fallax MG (SPAdes) (version 2) | ecosystem: Host-associated > Plants > Peat moss >...
GCTCTTTGCCAACAAATTACCTTCCTTAAATAGATAGATTCTTCTGGAAACATTGGACAGATTGTTCATGTTAAAAATGGAAAGCGATGGCAGATACTGATGGATTAGCGTCTTCCCTTGCGCGACCTTGGAAGAAAGGTGAAAGGTTTCAATGTTTAGTATGCTGTTGTTTGTCCTCTATCATAAAAGACAGAAATTGAGAGAGGCACCATCAGCATGGAACAAAATTGGATATCTCAAGTTATCATAAGAGAAAACCAGACGATGGCATGAAAATGGAGAGACCAAATTTTGGCGGGGGGGGTGTTCAAGTTGTATTATTTATTCCCTGAAATCTACAACTTGCGATTATTATTCAAGTTGTAATTATGAGATCCACCCAACCGTGATGCTTCAGATTGTGTTCTCGGTGTCTTTGGAAAGCTCTAGACGAGGAGGGGTGCATGGGCTTGGTTCCATGATGTTTGGACTTGTGGTGCAAAAGTTCTTCAATATTGAATAATTTCTTGACTGAAAATAAAATTAAATCGTGGCTGAAAACTTAGGAGGAATTGGAATGTGCCTTTGGTGTTGTTGGCAAGATCTTGATGAGCAGGATTTAATGGAATTTATTTGGTAAGATTTGGATTCACAATGTGGGAGATATTGATGTTGAAGTGATTTACACGACCAAAAATTCAAATAAATTCCAAAAAACCAGGTTTTGGAAGGAAAAATCAGTTGAGGATGTGGAAACACTTGGGTCAACGGCACACAGGCCTCTAGTTTACATTAAAAGTATCTTAATGCAAAAGAAGATTTGTGGAAACTCAAATATCTCAGCATGCCAAAATATAATCTTCAAAAAATCCTCTAAAAGAAATGAAAATCCTTCAATTTATTATAACTCTATAACTAATCTCAAGTTTCAACACAAGCCAAAACATCATATTTAAGAAATACTCATATAAAAATAGACCTATTACCTAAGGGCCAAAATCCATTAAGCTACTATACTCTATAATGAATCTAAACACAATATCCTTGCTTTGTAAGCAAGGTCAGCAAATTACCTTCTTTAAATAAATAGATTTTTTTGGGAACATTGGACAAATTGTTCATGTTAAAATGGAAAGGGATGGCAGATATTGATGGACAAACAGAGCACATTGTGAGACGCTATTGCAAGATGTTATTTACGTTCAATTGAAGTTTATCTAGCACTTGTTTCATGTCACAATGCCTCATTGCCGGGCCTTCCATGTCACACATGCGGGCCCTTCTCATCACCGTCTATAGAACATTTCAAACATTACATCATCGTCAACTTCGATTTTACTTGTTTTGCGGCTTGCACGAATAAGAAATCTTCAAATGACAAAGGAAATGCAAACATATGCCTTTAAAAATTAAAAAAATAGAGAAAAAAAAGATTTTGAGGACATGGTTAGTCCTCTTGTAGGCATTGCAAAGGAAATAGGTTTAAGGTTTTAGGATTACAATTCTCATGTTTTCCTATATTGTCATTAATTGCTTTCAACACTAATTGTTGTGGTACATGTAGGTTTGAGAGGTTTTGGACATGAGAAAGTTATGCTGCATTAAGTGGTGAGGTGAACTTCTTTAATTTTGCTTTCCATTATTGTTCTCTGTTTTTAAGGTTCATTTACAATCATGGATTTGGCAGCTATGGGAAAAAACATATCAGCAATGCCTTCAACTCCAACTAAACAAATGAGTTTAGCCCTAGTGTGATTACTATAGACTTAGCGAAGGTTTAGCCCAGTAGCATTTTTATTGCAAACATCTTTCACTTCAACATAATAGAATTAGAAGACCCACTTACGCAAACTAACGTCATGATGAATGCATAAGAAGAGGGGGGAGCAAAGACATTTGTTACAAGAAGTATTGCCCATCATTACACAAAAAGACCCATACATGATTCGATTACTTAGTTGACAAAAATACATCAACATTGTGAAAACAACAATAGTAGGATGGGTAAAGGGGCTAAGTTTCTTCTTCCTATCTTTTTGTTGTCCATGAATGTGTTGGTGAACATGGTGTAGAAGAAAATAGTTTTATAGGGTTTAAGATGGCCTTGGGTGTTTTTCATGTTTGTTGTTTAAACATTTATGTGCAATGTCAAAGTTTTGGGTTTAGGTCAAAAGAAATGTTAAGCAGAAAAATAATTTTTAAAAAAAAAGAACAAGTAGAAAAACAATTAATGTAATAGGAGGTATGGAAAATGTAATGTTATGTGATTTTTGCAATGTTCTGATGTTATGATGCAAAGTTTTAACTTTGGGAATTTTACAACAATATTCCAACATCTGCATCCATATACTTCTATAACTTTTCAACATTTGTTTATAAAGTAGGTTCAGTTTAAGGATTGGGCAACAACTTATTTATTGTGATGCCCATTGCATATGTTGTAACCTTAACCTTGGGCTCGCGACCAAGGCAAGAGCTTGCGAAGGTGCAAACCAAGTGTGAAGTCCCGGGAGTCACATTTCATGCTCTCGGGAGTGAAAGAGAGTGTGAAGGAATGAACCTTCACATTCCCAAGTGAACTCCCACTTTGGAAATTAGAGTTTCTATGGACTTTTGAATTTTCAAAAAGCGATTTTAGAGGTCAAAACCCATTGGATTAAGGAGTTCCTTATATCATTGGAAAACTCTTCGAATGTAGATGTTTAAAATGGGTTCGCATGACCCATTTGGACATTTAAAATACAAGTTATGGCCAAAAGAAAGGTCAGGAGTCAAGAATCGCCTTGATTTCCTTGTGTGTAGATGGTGTGCGACATACTGTTGAAAATCTTTACACAAGGGCTACAACTTTGTTTCAAACCTCATCTCAATTGGAGGTCTACACGCAAAGTTATGGGCCCCCAAAGTTGTAGGAGTCCTAGTTGTGGGAATTTCGGGACTCCCACTTGGGAATCCTGGGACAAAATGACATTTGGGTGCTGGTCCCGTGGCCAGGCACAGAGTATACTATAAGGGGGAAGGTGGTGGCTTCCCTAAGTTTGGGCCGTGGTGAATCTTGTGAGTTCGTGTTTGCTCGTGGTGAATCTATGCACCAAAGTGTTCCAACTACGCACTAACCAACTTGTTTGGTTTGTGCAAGTCTGTGTGAATAAATGAAGTGCTTCTCAATCTTCATAGTCCCATCCCGGAGCTCCAACACGCCCCTTTACCCTTGAAGTGCTACAAGCTAGGGAGCGCACCCCAACTCCTTCTCCTTCCATTATTTTCACCATTGGACTTGTAGTTGAGTCCATCAAAGAGCTTGGGGGTGCATCAGCATATTTTTGACAGTTCAAAAGGCAAATGTAGAATCAACAAAAGAATGCAACAAAGTAGACACCATGATGTGTTGCATTATAAATAAAGCAGTGTGAAATGTTTGCATTGGAAGCACACTTTGATGTGAAACGCTTAAATGTACCAACTTTTGGCAGGCTTTCATTCTAATGAAATTTTTGCAAAAATATGTTTAAAAACAAGAATACATTGTCTTATCACATAATGATGAACTTGTGCCCTAAGTACACAAGGAAGGAGTTGTTGAAAATGTACCTCACCATCACAAAATTTGAAGTTAAGGACCTTACTAGATTAGGGGAGAAACATGGGAAAACACTACCAAATTGCTTGAAGCATCCAATTGAAAATGTGGTAGAACATTCCACCAAAATGGCAACACCAATTAAGAATTAGAAACAACCCATGGGAATGCCCCCTATAAGGTTCGTACCTCCTAAAGAAAAGGAGGTTTACGAATTGAACAATGATGAAGATTTTTTTTTCATATCGAACTACAAATAAATAAATTGGTTGTCTATTTTAATTTTTTGATTTTGTTAATGTAATGTGAAAGGTCAACTTTAAAAGGTTGTCTTTTTTGCATTTGTAGGTTTGGCCACAAACCTTATGGTATTTAAGAAACCACCACTGTAAAAGATTACATTGGACAATGCAAAAGGCCCAAACATGAAAAACAAATCAAATGCAAATATGTCTTTGTTTTCTATTACAACTTTACCACATAAAGGTGTGCCCCATCTCAATAGATCATATGTTGAAGCAAACTTAACAAAGTCAATTGCTGAAACTTTCATGGTGGAAAGTTCTTGTGAACTATCTCCTCCTCCTTCGGAAGTCAAGATTAATGGGCTAGATGAAGCCCCCACCCCCAAAAGAACATGTTTGAGCTTCCAACCAACAAAAAACCTCTTAGAAACTAGAAAAAAGAGATTCAAAAAACACCCAATTTACTTTTACCTTCACAAAAGCTTCCTTGAAACACATGAATGAACCCTACCAAGAAGCTTTTTCCTAGCACCACTACCCATAGACACAAAAATGAAACACCAAATAAAAGCTCATCAAAGCCTAAAGCTTTTTGGTTTTGACAAAAACACCAACAACAACAACAATAAACAACTTTTCACCTAAAATCAATCTCTAACAGAATCCCTACCTACTTCCTTCACCCCTTGAAAACCAATAACCCAAAACTTCAAACACAAACATAAGCAATAATAAGAAAATAATAAGAAGATTGCAACAAAATTGGAATTGCAATCAACAAAACTTAAAAGAAAGAGAGAAAGAGCAAACCACCACAACCACCACCAACAACAACAACAAAGCCAACACCAACAAAAACAACAATAAAGTAACAATAAAAACAAAAATGACATCATATCAAGTCTAGATGATGACTATGAGAAAGCTTCTTCTTCTTCTTCTTTTTCTTGTGTTAATCATCAACAACAAATTCTAACAACACACAAGCTTTTTATATTTCATCCTCCCCACCTGTTCTAACCTGCCAACAATGCATCTTCTTGTTGTTTTTGACAGTTTGCAACTTCATTTGCCACATGATTATTCTTGCTTTGTTGTTGGAGACAGATATTGTCATGAACAAAAAACAATTGGAAAAACTAAAAAACATTATGACGCTTCTCATGAAATTGGAAACAAATGGCCCTTTACGCAACATGCTTATTTTAGCATTTGGTAAGTGGCACATTTTTATCCACTAATGAATACACTACAACTCTTGTACCCATAGGTTTATCATTTGCTCTAGTTTTATTTTTTTCTTACTTATTGTTCCCCATCCCATAGGTTGGTGGAAGAATTGAGAGGACAACCCACATTTTAGATGTTGTCAAATAGTCCTTGAATGCATGGACATGTAGAGGGGGTGGAGAGAACACCATGCAAAGGTTCATTGAAATGAAATGCTTCTGAAAGTACCTACAATATTTGTAATACAAAAAGGAATATGATGCAAATAAAATGAATGTCATAAAATCATTCAAAAAGAAAAAAATTGATTATGTTTTATAAGAATTGCAAAAATTTGGCCAACACCTTAAAGTTAATGAGCATAGGTCAAAGTGGGGTTGGTCACCATTGTACCACTTGTTGAAGTGGTATCCTTTGGATTCTAGTCCTCGATGCCCATGGGAGCACACAAAAGTAGAACTGTAGAACATCATTACTAAAGTGGAAAAGGAACCACAACAATTAGCATTGGATACAGAGTGTTTACACATAGTTCGAACATTCAAATTGTTTTGTAGATCAACATTTGGAAGATTACATCCACTTGATCATGCAAACAAGGGGTTAACTTTATGTAACATTATAGTACAATGTGACAACCAACATTGCCAAGATTGCAATAACAAACTATGTCAAAATTGTGGAATCAAAACAATACACTTTGGAAACTTAAGCCAATTAAGAAGTGCAAAATAAAAACTAGCATAAATCAAATGTTCTACTCTTTGTTTCCTCACCTAAAAACAAGTGATGCAGAGTTGGCTTTTGGGTGTGTCAATGTATTTGGGGGATTGCAAAGCTTGTGTTCTTTTGTCCTTGAAAATTGCAAGGCCCATGTTCTAGATTGTTCTATTCCCCTTGCACAAATTGCTCAAGTTGATCCCATGGAATGGATGTAATTTTAGTCTAGTTATAAAAACTATGCCCAAATGTTACATGAAGCAACCATGTGATATGATCTTTTTGGAATGGTCCATGAGGAGTTGATTGCATTGTCTCCTTCAATGCTTCAATTAAATCCCTTTCCTTCAAAGCAACAAAAGGTTCATTTTCCAAGATCTTCGAGATTCCTACATCATCCATAACCACCTTGTAATATTCTTGGTTTAACATTGCATAAAAGAAATTGTAAATGCTAGAAAAAATGTTTGTTACAAGATAATGATTTGGAAGCTTTAATGAAAAAGACTAATCAAAATTAACATTCTAGTGCATAATTACAATAGACATTGAATTCCACATCTAAAGAATTTTACTACATTTTGAACAACAAAGTAAGGTGAGTAAATCTTAAACCCCTTGATGAACAAGTATAGTGGAATTTGAGGAATAGTAAGTTCTGCAATGATTTTTTATCCACCAAAGCAAGGAATTTAATTCCTCTAATATAACAACAATGGAAACACAAATGTATTCAATTTTTATAAAATTGAAATAAGCAAAATTGAAATCCTAGGTTGGAAACTTGAATAGAGTTTTTAAGCAAGGATATTGGAAAAAATTGAAGTTTCATTGGATTTTGATTAGCAAAGCAAGGTTAACAAACCCTAAACATAGGAGATGATGTGTTATAGTATTGGTGAAAGGGGACGTTGTTAATTTGACTTTTTGGTTTGGAATTATAAAATATTGATAATTTTACAACTAAATACATGTAAAGAACACAAACTATTGCCCTAGTATTTTATCACCAAAACAAGTTTTGATGCATTTTTTGTAAACTTGCAAGAAATCTTGGTTTGCAATTATAGTGCACATTGGTTTTTGGAAGCAAAATGTTGGGGATAAGAAACAAGTTTTGCATATGGGTTTTGAAGCAAAACATGGATTTCAAAATAACTCCAAAGTCTCAATTATAAAAGAAGAGGTTGGGTTTCAGGGTACCTACTAGGTTTATTCCACTTTCAAATGCTTGGTTGTGGGTGCACGAAGAACCTTATCCCAAATTTGTTGATGTTAGATGCCTTTTAAATTAGATCTCCAACTCCTTTAGTCTTGACACAAAATTCAAATTCCTTGGTCGTTTGCAATTTTATTATTCATGTAGGTAGCAAAACAATCAAAAATTGCAATGAACGATGACAATGTTCTAGGGAGGTTGACAGTGAAGGTGGTCAATGATGCTTGAAATGCTCTACGAACATTGATGAAAGGGGCTTGCATGTGTGACATGGAAGGCGCAATGGTAGGGCATTGCAACCTAGAACAAGTGTTGGAAAGAACTTGATGGGGGGTAGATAGTGTCTCACCAACGCGTTGGACATTACTTTTATGACATCTTCCCTTTAATACTACATTTTTCCATGCTTGTAATGCTTTCAATACTTCAATAGTAATGCTTCTTAGAAAACATCATCGTTTTTCAACTTTGGGGGAAACCCACTTTTTCACCTTGTGTGACCATGGTTGATTGCATGGGTTGATAGAATAACCTTGCATTGCATGAGCTTGTTTGCCACAATATGAATGATGTTACATTCAAAATTGCCATGTTGTAGTTAATTTCTTGAGAACAATAAAACTTGCAATATGTTGAGAGTTAAGTTTTGATCACCTAACTATCAATTGCCTTACATTTTCAATACTTTTATGCCTTAGTAACGGTCATTTGATCCTCAAACACCATCACATTGGATTAGTCAAAAGTCAATGAAAACTTCACATCTTATGTTATTATCAAGGCTTTTGAATCTAATGGTGCATTCACACTTGATGTTAAGTTAGTGTTAAATGAAAATCTAGGTGGCATCCTCGGTGGCACCCAATGATAAATGGGTAATAGCTTAATGTTAAGTGAATGTTGACTTGACATAAAATGTTCATGGGAAGTAGGTGTAAGTCCTAAATGATTAGCATGGTGTTAGGGGACTCAATACTAGAATCCCTAACACCAAGTGTGAATGCACCTTAAGTCTCCGATCAATCCCAATACTTGGTGTTGACTTCATGAATCACAGTAACTATCGTGCAATATTGCTAAATTGTTCACAACACCATCATGTCACATAGTAGATGAAATAATTGTAGTTGGACATGATCAGTTGTGTTCCAATCTAGCCATTGATTCAGGCACCTGCTATTGTTATACTGTTCAAAGTAAGCAGGGAAATTAGCCCTATCCCCCCAGTGCCAGTTCTCCCCAATCTCATTGGAAAAGGGCTGACCTCACAATCTGTGTGAGGCTCAGGTCAGGTATGGAGCCTGTAGTGCACCCAGCATCATCTCACCCTTGGTCAGTTGTTTTCCTTCTCACTTTCGAAAGAACCCTGAAAAACAAACCTATTTTAAAGCAAGGATGACCAAACTGGTGTATTATGCAACATTCTGAAACAACCATCCAGTAGCTACAATCCTGGGAAAATACCAAAGGAGTTCACAATGGAGTACCTAGATTTGGAGAGTTAGTTGGACATCTTGGTCCATATTGTGCACATGTAGATAACATTCGCCAAACACAGATGGAAAATAATGAGCCAAAAAAATTGTTATGTCCCCCCCCCCCTACTATAAATGACCCCTTGTCCAGCAATTTCTGTTGCTGCAGCTCAAAATGTAGGGGCCACTATTGAACATCTCGCTGGTGGAGAACTAAAGAACAATTAGAAATGGAACCAGAACATATGGAAAACTCCTCTCTGCAGTAAAAGCAAGAATCATCTCCAAATACCCATCCAATTCGGGCTTGCAGGTCAAAATGTTTGCTTCATATCCCCTCCTAGGGTACCAAAACCGGGCTTCCTCTCACATAGAATGCATGTCCTATCCAGATGCAATGAAGCTTAAATGCAATCATTACCCTTTCTGAGTTAGAAATCTGAACTCATCTAACCTTCTAGCACCCTCTCTTGGTTCAAATCTATTCAACAAATCAAATCTGCATGAGTACTGCAAGAAAGTTCCCACCTTTCCAGGCATTCTCAGGCATTGTATGGAGCAATAACAACACATGAGTTGTGGCCGCCGAACCCGAAAGAGTTGGAGATAGCTGTTATGCACAACAAACATTGGTTGGTTTTCATGTGTTTCAGGCAAGCTGATCCTCACTAAATGCTATCTGTGACCTTTCTCTTCACATACATAAGTTGGATGCATAACGTTTGAAGTGCCTCACTAAGCTCTTCCAATATGTGACTTCTTCCTTTGATGAATGCCACATTTGTGCTACCAACGATGGAATGTCTTTCCTGATCAAGGGAGGATAAGATAAGCGAAAAAAGCAGAGAATAGACTAAGTGAGATACTTCACCTATATTAACTTGGTGCTGCTTCTTGACATTTGGGACAGTATCAAAGGTAACCTGCTCCTCTGGGTTCTACACATGCAAATTCAAAGTCAGGTGATTTCTGTAAGCAGAGGCCACTTCCAGAACACTGCAATATCCAAATGTGCCCAAACACAAACTGGTAATTTTGATCTGAAATTGCAAACATCAGTGTTGATTTCACACCTAATGGCTTCACTGAAGCTCCTTACAAAATTTTACAATATGTCAACCTTGTTCTATTGACAGCACTCAGAGAACTCAATAATCTTTGAACCTAAGACACATTTGAAAAGAGGTTCATAAGATCTCACAAATTGATTGATGGTCGGATGCAACCAGCCAGTTTCAATGGCTTTGATGGTTGCAATTGCTTCAAGCCCTCCCGCAGCACCAAGGCAATGCCCAATCATTGACTACAAGAAAACAACCAACAGTTAATAATTGAAATAGAAGCTTTTGCTCACTCAGATCTTCCAGCATAGGGTTTCAATTTTGGTGACAAGCGTTGGCTTCCACATCTGTGTCAGATTTTTCAACATTAAAATTTGCACCTTACTTTGACATGCAGTACTAATAGCTGTCCCTATGCTCAAAGTCCTAGTCATCAACTTCAATACAATGCACTCACCAATTTGATACCTTTAAACTAAACTCCAGACTTTCCCCTTGGAGTGGTCAATGAGAAAAGCAAACATTTCACAGCAGTTAGAGGGCTATAGCAGCCTCAACACAATTCACATCTGAAACAGATCAACATATCAAGAAGCTATGTAAGACAGATAACTGTAAGAGGATAGCATACTTGAGACAGCTGCTAATGGCTACAGTCTGCAGCCAGACAAAAGCATGACCCTAAGTGACATCAGAGTCAGGTTGATATTTGGATACTCTGTAACTACTTCTTTCAGGGAAAGATGGTTTAAGAGTGTCAGGACAACAAGAAGCAAAATAGCTCACTTTTGTTCCATTCATCTTGATATCTGAAGTGTTCTTGAAGACCTTCTTGATTGCATTGACCTCAGCCAAGTCACCAACAACAGTTGACGTTGCATGAGCATTGATATAGTTAACCTGATTGACATATCACCACATCACAACTTCATGAGTTAAGTCCCACCTAAACTTGCATATCGTGTAGCCATTTTTCTGTGTGGTGCACAAACACAAATCTATGACACAATGCAGTCTTATGAATTTTACCTTAGGCAAGCCCTAGAACATGGAAAACCACATCAATGCTGAAAATGAAACAAAACAGGGCAAACAATCTTGGAATGCTAAGAAACTGAAGGGCACACCTCCTCTGGCGAAACTCCAGCATCCTCAAGGCTTTTTTCGATGCAAGAAGACACACCTAAGCCATCTGCACGAGGGTCAGTCATGTGATAGGCATCACATGTAACTGCTCCACCCAAGTACTCTGCAAGGATTGGTGCTCCTCGGTGTAATGCATGCTCCAAACTCTCCATCACCTTCACAAAGATAAAGGTACAGTCACAGTCTTTTCTTGTGGACAATCATACGGTATCAGTTCACTAGGGTAGTTTTTCTCATTCAGTGCAGGCATAGGTTGACAGCACTACTTTCATAATTTCAACAATCATAAATGCAAGAAGTTTCAAGCACAGCCCAATACTAGGCCATCACTACCACTATCCCCAGGGTACTCCACGAGAGACAAGATTCAAAGCTGTGGCCAACAATTTCTTGAGAAACCCACCCACATACAGTGTGAGCCCTAAGCCCACTGTATCAATATTCCAATGGAAGCATCCAAAAGGGCCTGTCTCATCAGAGCAAATCTCACTTCCACTGTCACCAAGATACTCTAATACTTGAAAGATGAGACATGTGTCAGAAAAAACCTGTTCTGGAAAGAGACTCTGGGCTATTGGAATGGATCATAGCCTTGATGATATTACATCTTCAGAGCACAGATTAAAGTCAACTTCCACCATCTTGAAAAAATCTAGCTGAGTGTAAAGGTCCAACCATCTGCAATTACAAAAATAAAAATACATCTATAAAAGGTCTTACCAGCACACCTGCACCTTCACCCATGACAAAGCCCTCTCGATCCTTATCCCAAGGCCTCGAAGCAGTCTGTGGGTTATCATTTCTCTGTGACAAAGCTCTACAGGCAACAAATCCACCGAGGCCAACAGGAATAATAGCAGCCTCTGTGCCTCCAGCTACCATAACATCTGCCTCTCCCCGACGGATGTGATTTGCAGCAGCATAGAAACAGTAATTGGAAGTTGCACAGGCAGTTGAAATTGAGTAATTTGGACCCATTAGACCCAGGTCTATAGCAAGTAGTGCAGAACCCATGTTTGTGATGGCATATGGAATAAAAAATGGTGTAATACGCTTGTAGCCCTTCTCTACAAGAGCTTGCACTCCATCTGAAAAAACTGTAAGGCCACCCATGCCAGTTCCAACCAGTACACCAACTCGCTGCTTATCGATCTACAAACATACAACCAGAACAAAAAGCCATGTATCCTCCTGTCAACATCTCCAGAGAACACATTAGTTGCTTCAAGCGAAGTCTGAGAAAATACTCTGAAATTGTGGAAAAGTACTATAACCAGTGTATTTAGAGCTGACAGTGACTCAGGCTGTTACCTTGTTAAGATCATCTCCTCCCAAGCCTGCATTTTCAAGAGCCCTTTTTCCACTGACCAAAGCATATCTGAGTGAGTCATCAAGTCGACGGTCGTTCTTTCCATCAATATAGCCTTCTCCAGAAAAACCGCGAATTTGTCCAGCAAACTTTGTTGGGAACTTGGATGCATCAAATCTATCAATGAGTGATATGCCACTTGTTCCCTCAAGAAGTTTGTCATAGAATACATCAACATCATTTCCAAAGACAGAAACAAGACCCATGCCAGTGATAACCACTCTCTTCTTGGGGTCTGTTTCCCTTTTTGGAGCACCAATGGTTGTTGCTGCTGCTGCTCTTGCTACAGAGGGTCTTCGCGCTGGTTGAAAAAAAAGAGCACAATATGAGAATTATCCACATTTCAGGGACAAGGAATGGTGAAAGATGCGTGTGTAGTACAAGAAATTTATCATACAAATGTTCATGGAAAAGAAAACAGGACCAAACTTGGTGGCTTCAGGATAGCTTGAAATTTGGAAGACTGGAAAGAAAGAATGGGAAGTGACAAACAAACTCAGTTGGAGGATTTTCTATTCAGGCATTCACTACTTCCTCATCACAAATATGTGAGCTATTGGGACAGTTGATTATTTCTGTACTTTACAAACATAGCCTGCAAGGTGTAGCAATATCTTCATAATTATTGAGAAGTTCTCCATATGTATGATTTCAGTCCACTTCAATAGCATTGAGAGACAATAATAAGGATATAAAGTTCTTAGATCTGACAGCATGTCAGTGAACAGCATAAACCAGAGACCCAACCCTAAGAAACACAGGAGAAACTGTTGAGACATTTGAACAATAAGGAGATATCACATGAGGAGACATCACATACATATGGCAAGAAGAACAGAAGATAGCTCTTGACAACATTTTCTGAAAGAGTAGATGCAACAATGCAGCGCATGAGAACAGAAGCGATTCTTGCCATGTGCATTACAGACTACAGGTGACTTTGAAGCAACAGCTGATACAATTTGTGCATAATAAAGAGTTCCAGAGATGGGCATTTTTATGCTAAATAGGACTATCAATGAGAGCACACCGGCAGGAGGCTTGGAAAGAGCAGCAGGTCGCAGTGCTGATATTTCTGACACTGATGCAATTCCTGCTTTCAGGCCCTGAAAGGACACCAAAGATGGCCTGGCAACAGCAGCTCCTCCTTGTGTCTGCATTGGTGCTTCCAAAGTCCTGTGCACCATCCCCGTCCCAAAGCAGCTAGTGGCAGCCATCTTTCTGTCCTGTTGTTGTGGCACCTGCTAAGCAAAGAAAATCAGATAAGTTTCACCTCTTCATACTGATTACAGTGCTGCAATCTCCTCTCTTCGAGCCTCAGTTTCGCTATGGGGGATCTGTCTTGTTCAGAGCTTCATTTCTACCTACATACCGAGAACTCTCACAGGATAGTCGATCTCGTGGAACGCTTTCGATTTGAAGCTCTTGCACACTCTCAAAGAAGCCTAATGTGCACTTCTGCATTCTTGGCGAGGACTGAGAAATCCATTGCCAGAAGAAAAAGAGAAGAACATATCTCTTCTTTAGTCTGCTGTCAATACAAGCAATAGATGACATTGTCTAGGAGTCGCCGTGGTAATAAGGAGTCCCTTTGCATGCGCAAGGAATACAGTACTAACAGCTCTTAAATCCCTGGAAAAACAAGCGTTCCAGATGCAAAATTAGATCTGAAGACGAACTCTAGCAATAAGTCTTGACGAAGCTCAGGAGAATCGATAACCTTCTAGGAAGACTTCGGAATCGAAGTCGTATTTGCTAAAATCTCTGCAAAACAATGAACCTACATAGACTGACGATATCGCTCCTGATTCCCTTTCAGGCATCCAATAGTGAGGGAAATGGCACAGATCATCAGGCAACGAAGCACTACGAGGGAGGCTCGCAGTGAGAACAGCAAGAGAAACATACTCAAAAAGAGCCACAGATACAGTGCAAGGATTCAATAAAGCACTCAAAAAACCAATCCTAGAGAACTCGCTTCTTCCGTCAATGCAAAAAACGAGAAAGGGGATGAAGCGACCAGAAGTTGGCACCCGTAGTGTTTACCTGCAATATTGTGGAAGGCAAAAACCTCAGGGGAAGGAAGAAGAGGTCGAGACCTGAAGCCCCACAAAAGTCGAACACTCCTGAGTCGAATAAGAAATGGCGACGTTCGTTGGGGAGGGGAAAAGCGAGGCGGAGAACACGAAGAGAAGAGAAGGGGGAGAGGAACGAGGAGGAGGATGCACGATTGTGGATGCGTTCTGCGTCGACGAGCGAACGCGCGCCCACGAGAGAGCGAACGAAACCCGCGCTGGTGCGTTGGAGGCGGAGGGAGAGAGGGACGGGCGACAAAGAGCTCTGGGTTGAACTGCCGCTTTACCTCCTGGCTGCGCTGGCGCCGCCCTGCGGCTTTACTAACCTGCTGCTCCAGGGGGGCGGGAGGGTAAAAAACATTAAAATGACCTGAAAAGGCTTTTTACTGTCCTTGTCAATATAGCCGGCGGTGAACCAGCACCTACACGTGTACCATAGTAAAAAGTAAAAACCAATGCGGGGCGGTTATTGAGTTTTGACCCGGTTATCAGACCGGTTATTGATAACCTATCAGGTCGGTTATTTGTTTTTAAATCACCGGTTTAATAACCTAGTCGTCCGGTATTCAGTTTTTCAAAAATCTAATATTAATCTACTTGGATGATCTGGTTATCAATCCAAGTAGGTTATCAACCCAAAAACACTAAACATTTTTTATAATTAAAATTCTCAAATAAAAGACAAAATAAATAATTTTATTATTTTTAAAAAACTCCCTATAGCAGCAGCAGCAGCTGGTGTATATAACCAACCAGTTAACCAGTGATTATCAATCAGGTAATTGGAAAACCTACTCTTATTATGCATAATTATCAAGCAAATTTTGATACCCTAATTGGCATTCAATAGTTTGTTGATATTGATAACCTAACTGGCTCAAGCACACACTATTTTGCTTGACCTGGTGGGTGAACCAACAACACCCACCAGCGCACCATCCATTGGATGTCTGTTAATACTCAGTTGTGGATGAATCTCAACTGAGTTAACATTTGGTTTCATCTTGGTAACCCTAACACAACCTGCTTGCTTGTGAGTTGTTAATAGGTAGGTAAGAAAAAAAAAAAAGTAACCGAGTTAACCACCATGGTTAGCCAGGGAACTGAAACCCAACAGAAAACTGTTTCCTGATCACTTACCATTCATCCTTCATGGTGTCTTTCCACCTAGAGAGGTGATCACCTCTGTGACCTCATCCTTATCCACCTCATCCTTGAACAATGCTCCTGCCCTAGGGCATTACCTTACACCAAGCAATTGGAGATTCTGTTATTCTCATTTGTGTGTGTGTGTGTGTCTTGGGTGTGCTTGACCTTCCTTATGGCTTCAAACTATGAGTAGTTGTCAGATTGACTATGCATCAACTTTCACCCCTTATAGACCTCTCTCAAAAGATTGGAACCAGGGGTTATTAACAAAATCAAATACCCACACACCACTGATGAATCTGATCATGAGTAGTCGCTACCTCTTAGGATTGTTGCATAATTTAGATTGTAAGTTCAATCATGTTGTAATTGATCCAGCTCTTGCTCCATGATCTTTTAACAACAGGCCACTTCAAGGAGAGGCACCCAAGCACTTGGGTTATCATCAAAGGACTTGTTTTGGCAATGGTACGAATGTTAATATAACTTCGATCAGTATGCTGCATGTTGGGTGGGTACCAGGCAGGAGCCCTGCTATATAGACTGATACTGGTCCTCATATCAAAGAACTCACCAGACTGGTATGACTTGATCCAATACTGACCACATACCAATACCTGCCTGGTAGGGAAATGAGGTCAT
>Ga0209208_10006668_pt1 | contig 15890 bp, 13 predicted proteins | sample S1TSphfallax_3_FD_187694 | JGI IMG/M metagenome (GOLD analysis project Ga0209208, IMG submission 187694) | Host-associated microbial communities from peat moss isolated from Minnesota, USA - S1T2_Fd - Sphagnum fallax MG (SPAdes) (version 2) | ecosystem: Host-associated > Plants > Peat moss >...
CTCGCAAGACTGCTCACATCCCCCATCACTGTCAAATCTCTCCTCCTCAGCTTCTCGATCACTTCGAAATCTCTCTAAGACTCCTCACATTCCCATCACTTTTATTAATATCTTTAAGACTCCTCACCCTCTCCGTCACTCTAGAATCTGTCTAAGACAGTTCCTCAACCTCTCCATCGCTCTACAATTCTCTGTAAAGAATCTTCCTCACCTTCTCCGCCATTGCACCTTCAAGCTTTCTTCACAGTCCTCAAAGCTTAATCTTTGATGAAATTCTTCCGCAACAAAACCTATCGCATGTTCTTGTAATTCTTGCGTCCAATGGCAAACAAAATTGGGTGTGAAAATGAATCTCCAATTTCCAAAATGTAGAAGCAACTAATGGATTTGAAAGCATTAGAAATCAATTTCAACCCTATGTTTATGACTTTTCATGCGTCTAATGCCCAAATCAAGTAATTTTGTTACCACAATTATATTAGTCCTACATGTCATCATAGTTCTAAATGTTTATAGTTATATATGCAATTAAGTTTAGGCAAAATCAATTGAAGTCAAATATGTGACTATAATTTGCTCTTGGATGGAAAGGTAGAGGAAAAATGAAATCTTTTCACAAGAACATTTTGTAAAATCTTCAGATGAGTGTATTCACAATTGGGGCATAAAAAATGAATGACTTGTATTTAGGATTGCAAAGGACAACTTTGGATTTTTGTTTATTTTACATAATTACAATTGTAATAGAGTGTTGTATATCAATAGATAAAATGATGTGTTGTTAAATTAATAAAAATATTTTAAAATAATTTCACTATTATGTAAATGTCAGTTTGAGTATTGTAAATTAATTATATCAAATGTTCAAATTGCATTTTTTATATAAAGGAATCAAAAGCAATGTATAAAGTCATATAATTTATTTTAGATTTTTTGTACAACAAAAGCATGCCTCTTTCTATGAAAATACATGTTCATTATATCAACTGAATGAAAAACCAAATATACAAAAATTTCAAAGTTTTGAAACTTTGAATGAAGGGCTATAAGGAAAAGGATTCATTTAAAAAACGATTTGACAAAAAAATTATGTTCAATGGGTTCAAAATGTTTACCTTTAGTTGTAAATCCCATGTGCAAGAAATAATTTTGCTAAACATGTTTGGTTGTCCATTGAAATTCATTTTGGGAATTTCTAGGAATTTTTGAGTTTTTAGCTATAAATCAAAATATTTAAACCCAATTATGTATGAACGTGAAAACTCACCACCACCACATAAATTATTTTAAATTGGACTATTTAATTTTTCTGACTTAAATTTGTTTCAAGTAAATGTTATTTGTAAAAAATAACCCCATAAAAAATCTTGGAATCCCTTTTCCTTTTTTTGGAACCCCAATTGTGAATGAACCCATATATATATGAACAATTTGATGATCAAAATTGATGCATTTTGTTGGAAATCCATAATATATGTTTTTAATGTAATAATTTTATATTTAATTTGTGCACACATGGACAAAATAATGGTATTTAGGTGAGCCCAACCATACATGGGGAAGAAAAACTGGAATTAACGAATTGATGCATTCACAATTTGGGTACATAAAAGGAATGTTGTACAAAATTACATTGAACTTCAACTTTCATTGACTATTATGACTAATATAACCTACAAGTTATATCATTTTTATTGTTTCATTAAATAAGAATGTAAATTAGGATTAATATGGTTTTAAATTCATAATTTTGATTATTAATCAATGTCTTCAATTGTCCCAAAACACGACATGTCTTACTATAAAGTTTTGTTGAAAAAGAATAAATGGGAATACCAATATTTATTCAAATCACTTCATATTTAACCACTTGAATAGAATAAACTATGTTATGCATGATGGCATACTTTTTATATATTATGAAACATCATATTTTGTGAACATGGTGCTAGAAGTTCCAAAAACAAAATCATTGAAAAAGTTGCATAAAAGATGACAATCATATCAAATATTTAAATAATTAGGTTACATTCCAAAGGTTAAATTTTTAAATAAAAGATATGGATTTAAATAATTACTATATTTTAAATAAAATTTGGATCATTTAAAAAAAAAATTAAAGTTTTGCATCCTTATATGTTTATGTCTCAACATGACATTTCAAACTTGTTAAATTAATTTTTAACCCCAATTGTACCATATATTGGTTGAAAGCCCAAACATACATATCACCCTCATTGTTTAACATTTTAGAATGCTCATTTTGTGTTAGAACATAGGACACAAAACAAGACTAGGTCATTGTTATTCTTGTGGTAGGTCAATTGTGAATGCATGTTGTTATTATTTAACTATTTTGTCATCTTCAAGCATAAGAAAATACAAAAGGAATGAACTTCATAATGTATTCATCACCCATTTGTTAAGGGGGTAGGTTGATTACATTGTTTTGCATTAACAAGCCATTAAGGATAGGGATTAATCATTGGAAATTTGAGGTTTAAATTTTGAATTCTTGTTTGGTTTCGAATCATGTTGATGGTGACTTGGAAACTACCCAAAGATGGGAGTTCTAGAAAAAGGACATTCGAGTTTTTACAAACAATTTTGGAGTAGGAAGTAAATGTAGAAACTTTGTAATAGAAACCATAGATTTTGTTTTTGATTTACCATAGATTTAATCTTGCTATTTTGACTTCATTTCAACAGACCATGGAGCTTTTGTTGTATTTTTTATTGAAGTTTTCAATAAATATGATCACTACAAACTTATGTAGTGATTTTCATAGTCATATTGTTGTGCGAATTTTTTGTAGTATCAAAAACATAAGGAAATGAATTGTAATTCCATTTATGAATATTTTATTTTGTATTTTGAAATACAAATTTTGGTTATATGAAATAACCATGAATATCATGTTTTTATGATTTATAGAGGCATGTGATTATAATCAAGGCAAAAGTTGTGAATGTGTGCATATTGCAGTGCAAATATGTTTTATAATAAGTGTGGAATAGTTCTGCAGGGATTTGATCCACATCTACCACCATTCATGGATTTGTTCCACTAACAAACATGCATGCAATATAATTGGGTTGTTTAAAAATGTGTTAACGTGAAGGGGCATGGGTTCAATATGGAGTAACAATGAATTGCACATGGTTAAACACGTGTTAAAGTTGGGGGCAAATGGGTTTGCATTAATACAAAGAACAAAAAGGAAAAACCCATGTCCAAGAAGACATAAGAACCACCTAAGTAAGCAAACCACAAAGGGAACATCAAGTTCCCGAAACCCTTTTTTTTGCAAAAAATTATCAAATAAGGAATGGGGAAGACTTCCTAAAAGGATGTTGAGCCTAGAAAAACCCTCATTTAACACAATAACATGTTTCAAAATAGAGACCACTTATGCACGTTGTAACACCACTAACACCCTCTATTTATAAAATGTGCGCAAAACTAAGAAAAGAGGGCCTTTAGCGCCCTTCGTTCCCCATGTAATGTTGGCACATTCATTAAAAAAAATCTTCAAATATATGACTAACTTTATGATTGGTATTCTAGTCATAAAAGACAAAAATGACTAATAGCCCTAAAGTCATTATAAACAAGTCATTGAAGATAATAATTGTTTAAGACATGATGTGGCACATTTCATTCATTAGTCATAAAAGACATATGTGAAATCATTAATCATAGTTTTGTCATTATGTAATTGTATTTATTATTACAAATTATAATATTGATATTATTATAATGTAAACAATAAGATATATTTTTATTTCCATTATTTTCATCTTATAAATTGTTGACACGTGTCACCACCTAAACTAGGTTTAAAACTAGTTTAAATGACTAAGTACACCACTTAATTTACCTAGGTAATCACCTAATTTAGGTAGTCTAATTAGGTATGGAATATTTGGTCAATATTCCATTGTTGACCACAACAATGTCATTTGTGAATTTTGATCCTTGGACCCCAAGGGTGGAATTGAACTCTTTTACCACCAAACCATCCCACTTGTTGTGTAAACAATTTAGTGTTTATTTTATTTAGACAATACTTCATATAAACATTACACAAACTCAAATTTGATGATTCATATCTTATTAATAAATTATTCAAATGAAAAAATGAATCATAAATTTCCTTCAAGAATGTACACAAATTATATATATATATTATATATAAACATATCTACATATATATACATATAAAATGTGAATTCATTTCAAAAAATATATATTGGATTTTTGCTATTGAATAATATTTCAATGACCATTCTTTGGAAAAAATAATTCAAACACATGATTTGTAAATGGAAAAACCTTTGTGGGTAGTATAAAAATAAAAAAAAATATTTTTCATATCTTAAACCTGCATTTGGTTTATGAATTTACATTATAATTGTTTTTCCAATATATCATTATTTTATTAATAACTTTTAATTTAAACATATGAGTCCACATAATTTATCCACATAAAATATTTGTAAATGGATCAAAAATCAATTATAGTATCTAGATTTGTATATATAATAATTTTTAATTTTAGTCATATTAAGTTGATTTATAAATTTAATTTAAATATTATAATTATAATTATAAATAATAAATAATGTTAAATATTGAATATTTTTATGAAATTATAAATTTTATTTCAATGTGTGATACTTAATTAACTCATATAAAATATTTTAAAAAATGGATCATAAATCAAATATATTAAAAAAACATTGAATTAAATTTTTTATATTACTTATATGTATAATATTAGTTGAAATTAATTCCTTACATGTTGTTATTCTTTATGTGTGAATTTATATTGATAATCATTTTTGAATCATTGTAAAGTAATTTTATGATCACATTATGTATGTAATGACACATCATTTTGTTTATGTCATTTGCATAGTCATTCTTTAGTTATATTTGAAATGATTTTATCTTAGTCACATTTTCATATTGTATTTTGGACATCAATGTCATTTTGTCATCAATCATGGATGCCATATGAATGAAAACTTATAATGGAAAAATAACATCATCCTTTTTGTTATCACATCATCAAATACTAGCCGAATGAACCACTAATATATGACTACAACTTTTTACACATAAGATTTGAAGTAATATCCTATTATTACACTTAATTACTAGTTGTTTAAAACATTTAATCATTGATTTTTTGGTTGCAAAGGACAAGATTTCTTTTAATGATTGATGAAAAAATTCGTTCATTTGCTGGTGTAAACATCCAAAAACCTCCACAACTAGAGGAAGAGACATGCCATTGGGAATCGATCGTGATGAATATTGTCCTTCACTTGAGTTGCGACTATCATCACAATTCCATGATAAAAAACAACCTATGAAACTAAATCAACTCAAGTGGGGTCAACAATGACAACACCTACCAATGTGCGAACACTATTGATTAATAACACAATATTGATTCAACAATGTGAAGACTATAGGGTAGGGGCGAAAGTACATGGGTTTGCTTTCTACTATATAAAAGAATTGGGTTTTTTTATGTGCTAAATCTGTGTGTCCGTCTGTCCGTCCGTCCGTCCGATATCCTATTGGCTAGAACTTAGGGTAATGGGTATCACTCAGTGTCAGGGGTATCCCTCAGTGTCAGGGTTATCCCTCAGTGTCATGGGTATCACTCAGTATCCGGTTTGTTTGTGAGGAAAACATGGTCCCTCAGTGTAATGGGTAAACTCTTGGGTGGGTTGTGAGAACTGTCAGTGAGAGGAAAAATCACTAAGGGTATTGGTATCACTCAGTGTAATGGGTATCCTCTTGGGTGTGTCCGTAATGGGTATCACTTAGTGTAATGGGTATCACTTAGTGTCAGGGTATCCCTCAATGTCAAGGTATCACTCAGTGTAATGGGTATCCTCTTGGGTGTGTCCGGGTTTAAGGTTTAGGGTTTAGGGTTTTTGCACTAAATCGTGTGTGTCCGTCCGTTCGTCCAATATCCTATTGGCTAGAAGATTGTCCGACGTGTGATTGGACGGAAGGGCGGAAGGGAGGTGAGTTCTCTCTCACTCACACACACACACACACTCAAATCAGGAGGTGAGTTCTCACTCACTCACACACTGAAATTGGGAGGTGAGTTCACACTCACACACACACACGGAAATCGGGAGGTGAGTTCTCACTCACACACACACACTAAAATGAGGAGGTGAGCTCTCACTCATTCACGCACTCAAATTAGGAGGTGATTTCTCACTCACTCACTCAAATGAGAAGGTGAGTTCACAGTCACTCACTCACCCACGTTCATTTACATGTGTAAATGGGTTTACTTACTCGTTATAAAATATGAAATTTCACATCTTTTGTAATAGTCACAAAAACATGTGAGGTTATCCTCTCCCCACCATGCGTGCAATGAAGAAGGTTGATCCTCATAGGATCCAATGGTTAGTTACAAATGCAATGTGACACCCCAAGGACTAAATGATGGGAAAGACCCAACCTAGTGTCACAGGCACAAAAAACTACAATAACAAGAACTAAGCCAAGGACACAACAAGGAAAACAAATCATAATAAATGCAAGGCTAAGTTTAATCCTAGACTAGAAACACAAATACACAAGGCAAAAACACAATATATGTTAGAAGATGATTCAAACAAAATTTTATTTTGATAACGTATGAAAATAAAGGTTATGAGAGACAAATATATTCAAAATTGATGTTGAATAAACTAAAAGTAATGGGAGATCCTACCTTTATTTATAACCCATTAGGGACTTAGCTCAAGGAAGCTTCCATAAAAGCTTCCATGTATGCACTAACCAAGGAAGTTTCTTGAGAAGCTTTTTAATTAATTATGAACTAAAAGTCAACTAACATTTAACTAAAGGTTAATTCAAATTATACCCCATTAAAGACCTAACTTAAAAAAACTTCCATAAAGGTTTTCATGTGTGTTTCAACCAAGGAAGCTTCTTAATTAATAATGAACTATAAGTTAACTGAAAGTTAATGATGATGCAAGTGATGATGTTAACGACTATGTTAGTGTAAATGATGATGCAAATGATGATGTTGACGACTATGTTAGTGCAAGCGATGATGCAAACAATGGGTGATGGTGGTGTCCATGACACCTAGTGTGCAAAGCGGTGGAAAACACATTTAAAGGAAAGTGAAAAAAAGGAATGACTAGGCGGATTAATAACCAAACACTAGTAGTTGGCTTGGCACATGACCTCAAATGCGCTCAATACAAATCAAAAGGTAAATTAAAAAGGATGTTAGTAAATTATCATACAATCTTTTTGAAATATTTTCCTAAGAATGATCTATGTTTTATTGGCCAATTGCTCAAAAAGGGGGACACATGTTGTAGACCCTAGGGGAAAAAACTTTCGCATCAATTTTAGATGTGCTTGGAAAGGGAGGGGCCCTGAGTTGTTTGCACCTATAGTTTCCAATAAAAATATGCAAGAATCCAACAAAAACTTGGAAGTTATGACATGGGTTACTAAGGCCCAACTCCCTAAATAGGTAGTTGAAGCAATGTTTTCTAAGGAAATCAACCCTATGCCCCCACTAAAAAATTCCCCACATGGTGGAATAAAAAGTGGTAAACTCACTTTAAAAACTTGGAAGGGGGGGGAAACAACAAAGCGAAAAAGGAAGGCTTTTAGGTGAAACATTGAAAGAGGATAATAAAAGCCACCAGGATGTCCCCTAATTTTGGGAACACATTTGCATGTTGAACATCCTTGCCTAAAGCCTTGTGCAAAAAAAAAAAAAAGGGTAAAGGAAACAAAACCAAAAGGGATGCCAAGGATCTTGATGCCACCAAAGGAACAATAAAATTCAATAGGGGGGACAAATCTAGGAGGTAAGCTAGATGGAGCCCAAGCCAAACACTTGTAGGGTTGAACAAACAACCCCATAGATGCCAATTGGGAAGCAAAATGATCATGGGAGACGACATGGCTTGGGCTAAGGATATGGATGTCATTGACCAAAAAAGGGAAAAGACATGAAGGGAAAAGCCCAAAAAAACAACGCAAAACATGAAAATGAACAAGGGCAAAAAAGGCCTTACAAAAAAATCGCCTTACCGAGTGCCCAAAGAAGAAAGAATGATCGACAAAGCCCTTGAAGGAGAATGATGACTAAAGTACAAAGGAACTTGAAGGCCATAAAAATAACAAACAAAGGGAGAAAGCTAAGGATGTGAAGAGTGGCCACATGAGAACACAATTGGTAGGGATACGTGTGTATAGTCACGACCGAGGAAGGCCTAAATGGAAAGCACTCAAAGGATCTAACATCAAAATCTAAGCTCATGCCATTGGGGTGGGAGAGAGGGCCAAAAAGGAAATAAAAAAGGCTGAAAAACCACTTGGAGGGAGAATGTGATAAGCCTGACAATGTTTTTGATGCCAAACCATACCACATTAAGAAAGAAATAGGCACCCTTAATTAGAACATGGAACGTCACAAAGGACCCCACCCTTACCTTTAAAGGAAAATAAAGGCTATGAACCACTCAAAAAACCACACTAAAATGAAAACCCAAGGGAAGTCCAAAAGCCAAAGAAAGAAAGGCCTCCATAATATCGACAAAGAAAAAAGAAAAAATGAAAAAAAAAGAGGAATGGAAAGAAAGAAAAAAAGGAAGAGAGGAACCAAGAACAACATGAAACAAAACAAAGAAAAGAAGCTAAAAAAAAAGAATGAAAGAAGGGGAAAAGAAAGAAAGAAAGAAAGAAATAGGGAAGAAAGAAAGAAGGAAAAGAAGCCCCTTAAAAAAAAAACCTACTTTAGACTTCCATGTTGCTCCCACTCTTTTCTTGCCATCGCCAAGACACCTCCCTGACGCGCTAATGCACCTCTTGCCATCATTGCCTCTTCTTTCAATGCATAATAGTGCATATATGTATGAAGATTGAAATGGTAGCTTTCCTTTTTTCTGTCGTTTTGCTTGTAGCGTGATTGTTTGCTAATGCACACAACAATGCAATCCTTTCCTCTTTCTTCTTGCCACTACTACTCTTCCACAATTTTTACACTTCTCCACACTCCTTCCTCCTCAAAATCCTCACTACTATTAACTTACGTTCCTTGATCTTGCACACCTATTTCGTCTTCTTCTTTTTATCTTGTTTAGTCGAAAATCTCCACAATCAAGCTTCTTTGATCTTTGATCTATATGAAACAGATCAGCTCAAACATAGTTCATTGTACTAAGATCCTACATTTTGTGGATTTTTGCTATTGTTCCTAAGTGAATAATTTGTTCCCACAATTTATTTGTGAAAAAAGAAAATTCTTTCTTTTGTGAATGTGGATTGCTTTCTTGTTGAAGGAATTTCAAAGACTGTGTTGTTGTCAATGAAAGAGAATGACGAAAAAACATTTGTTTATATCTGTTTGTTGCACTAAATTTTAACATTGAGAATAAACAAATGACAATGCAAAATGATAGTACAAAGGAGAATTGAAACATAAAAAAAAGTAATGCTAGAAGGTAAAAGATGGCTAGCAGTGGCGCATTTGCTAGTTCCTATGCGTAGTCCTGTGTGTGTTTTGTAACAAAGACCATTGAGAGTAGCTTGATGACACAAGGGACTTACCACTTTTGCTCAACGATACTCTTGCTCCTATGTCCCTCTCATAGAAGCCCATGAATTCGATTCAATAATCTAATTTGTTTGAAAAAAATTAAACTACCTATCAACCCCATTTTTTTTGCCATCTTGCTTATTCAACTAAAATACATTAAAAATGAGAGAACATAAGGAATAAGATGATGGCTTGACCCCATTTTTTGCAAAGTATATTATTATATGTGAAATATTAAATAATAGTGTAATTGGTTTTTGTGTTTTATTTTCTAAGTACCTTTTGTAGGTTATTTCCTAAGTGGGAGGAGTAGGTTGCCATCCCTTTCCTAGTTCCACATGTGTGATTTGGAACGATTAGGATATGATAATTGAAAGTTATATGATAATTGTATATATTGAATCTTTTATGATTTGGACTCAAATGTGTCATGTGATAATTTATATGTGTAATGTATGCATAAAACATTTATGCAATTAGAAATGCTTACATAATATTTTTGGATTCTTCAATTTACAAATATGTTTTGTATATAACAATTTACAAACTAAGGAAAGGCACTTTTGGTATATTTTAAAGAACATAGGAGATGAAGGGACATTTTTTGGTTTGGTATGAAGTAATAGAATATTAAAAGAACACATGTTATTAAAATGGAAAAAATTTACATATATTTTAAGTATATTTTCATAATCTAATTCTAAGTACCCTATTTATATTTAGGTGAATTATATATTTTATTTTTTTCAATGAGTCGCCCCCTTATATATATTTTTCACTTCATTTGAGAAAAATGAAAGAAATTTCACTTGGATTATAAGTATGAATAGGTGAAAGGATGGTAAAATGAACATTATATTTTTTTGTTTCACATTTATCTTGTGGCATGCATATAAAAACATGCAAGTAACATCAAAATGAATGCAACTATGATAAAAAAGAAAGTCATCCATATGTTCTATTGAACTTATGAAAATTTGCTTGTAAAAAATAAAATCAGATGAGTTTGAAAAATAGATAAAAATGAAATCTTCTAAGAAGATGAAAAATTTGGGTTTGGGGCTACTTTAAACACAAAATATTTAGTTGAATATGTGTTTATTAGGTTAAGATATATAGATCATTATATTTTAGGATCACAAAAAAATTTGTTGGAACTTACTTTCTTTGTACTTTACATAGATGTTATAACTATTCACATTATATAAAATATATTAAAATACTACTCGCATTATAAGTAAATAAGGTAAATTTGGGAGACAATTCATTTTTCTTTGACCCAAATATGGATATTATTGTCAATATACATATGGGGAAAAAAAGTTGATGAAATATATTGTATATGATGTTTGGAAATCAATATTTTGGAAAGTCCATAATGGACATAAAAGTGAAAATTGTAGAAGAAAGTATTTAGGTTCACAATATGTTTGTATAATCAATATAAAGAATGGATTGAAAAGAATGATATCATTCAATAGAATCTAAAATATGATGGAATTTTTTTCTATTTAAATATAACAATGATTGAATAAAAAAAGAAATAAAGAAATAAAACAAAAGTCCACATTGATATTCCACATTGATATTAACCATTTTGGTAGCTTTATATAAGAAGAAATGAAAGTTATAACTTATAGTGAATGAATCATTTTAGAAAAAACATTATTTAAAAAATGAGTTTGAATCATGAGGGGGCTAACAAAAGGTTTGCAAAATTTGTTGATTCATATATGGATTTTGCATGTGCCAAAAGTGGTCAATTGCATTGTGCTAAAAACCAAAACATGTTTATACAATGCTAACATTTAATGTGGAAAAGGTTGATAAGAATTGGTGGGTGCACTTTGTTATACCAAAAGTATCACCCAATTTATTTATTTATCATGCACCTATTAGCTTTACTCATGCCTTGCACCTCTGAACAACCTAGTCCAAAAGTTTTGTTTAAAGATCAATTATTTTTTCCACATTCATCTTCTTTTTCTTACGACTTTAACAATGGAAACTCACAATTCGCAAACTTTACCCTTTATGAAGTTGTAATGAATTTGTTAATGAGATTCGAAACTACAACTAAATTATAATATGAAAATGCATTAATTTGAAAATTATGGATTGATTTGAAATCTTGGCACATTGTGATTTCACAATAATATCATGTCCAATTATAGGGTACATTTTGTTTCATTTCATTTTATCTAGGCATTGGATGTTATTCATCCAACAATTACCTTGTTAATTTGTTGGGCAAAATTTGTTTCATCAAATGTTGTTTGTTCATCCCCACTATGTTTTATGATCGTATTGGATGAATATAAGATGTCATCCAAATTATTGGATGAAAAATTCCTTGGGGGGGTTAAATTCCATTATTTTTCAAATGACATGTAAAATAATAAGGTGCATAAAATTGATTATGACAATACATCTAGAATTTATTTAGATTATATTCAAATTTCATAGCACACCCAAAATATCCTTTTATTTCAAATGTTTCATAAAATCCCCCACCTTCCTCCCCCATACATAAGAAAACCTTATGGATGGATGAGCTTAAAAAAAACAACCAAAAATATATAACTAGGCTTAGTGTTGATCCTAATGACTTAAACTTCACAGACTTTCCATATTCCAAGGTTTAAGAGAAAATTTGTTAACTTGGTGTTGATGGTGGATCACAATTCATCAATGCTTCCAAGCATTAACATTGAAGATTACCCTCACATTGCTTAAGAAAAATATATCTTCATTATTTAAATATCAAAAATGTACATTTGATTTTTTCCACCACTATCTAGTACTGCACAAATTCTTCATGAACAAATTCTTCTTGTGCCTAGAATTTGTTAGTGCACATGAAAATAAATTCAATTCCTTGTATTTGTTTCAAGCTTTATCACACCCAATGCCTTGCAATGACCACACATGTGGTCTAATTCATGCTTCTTTTCATTCTTTGGCATCAATATTAACTAGCTCCAAATTTCAAATTTCCTTTTACATTGAGTGTTTTTGTTTTGTTTTGCACAAAACAAATATCTTGGAAAGTTATTTTTCCTAGTGTTGATCTCCTACTAGTTGTTAATGTTTGGGCCTCCAACATTGTTGCATGATGTTTTATGATTTAAGATTGTTATAAATTGCTTTCACATTATTGTGCAACCTCTTGTTATACATTGTAAAAACATGTATTTGTGATAAGTTTGAATACATCTTAATATGAATTTTTCATATAATGTCAAAATTAGGCATGGTTTTTGCAAAAAAAATTGATTTGTTTAATTATTCAAAATTTTCCTGAATGCTTAATTTGATCAAGTTAGTGGCCAATGTGGCATGGGTGGTGGTTGAATTTACTACCTCAAAGTAGATTATGTATAACCATAAAGTGGGTTGGTTAAGGATGATTCCTATTGTTAGAGTAGCTTTAATAATTCCATTTGAAACCATTAAGTTCTATTACTAAATATAACATCCATCTTTAATGTGCTTGTCCCTTCCCCACCCATAAACATTAAAATTTACATTCCATTTTCTTTAGTTAATTATACAAGCAACACATAAACTAATCGTGGTGGTTGGCTAATGAATAGTAATCAATTTGTTGTTGACAATTGTAGTTACCCACCCAAAAGCATTAATTTTTCACAGCAAAGAGATTTAAAAACCCATGTCATTTGGTAAGATTTTTTGTGAAGGAATTTTTTTTTCACACCACATTAAAAGATGATTCATCCAAGAAATGACATTAAAAGGCTCTTACAATGTTAAAGATTCACCCATGGATTTGTTAGGAACCAAAATCAACACAGGTTGATTTGGTCTTTAATAGAAACCTCAATATGGGGTGAAAATTGGCCACAAAAATGGGTAGTTTCCAAACACATGAAAGACACTAAACACCCCAAAACCCTAAAAAAGAATTCAAACAACAAGAAAAGTATTAAATCAAATAATCTTTTCAATCAAGACTAGGAAGAACATAGAAAAGGGTGATGATGACCAGTGATGGGAACTACAACCAAAAGACCAATAAGGTAATCACGACTAGGAAAAATAGAACAAGTGATGACGATAAACAATGAACCACAACTAGCAAACCAACAAAGCAATCTTGACTAGGAGGAGTAGAACAAAAAACAATAGGGATGAAAATTAGACTGCAACACTAATTTCAAACAACGATGAGGAAGAAAAAAGACAAGAAAAAGAGAGAAAAATAAAAAAAATAAAATCACAAAACCCTAAATCATCCCCTAAACCCTAAACCAATGATTAAAACTGAAATCGAGTTTAAAGAAAAACTGGTCCATAAGAATTGACGTTTTTTTTGAAACCTTGAAATTATGGGTCGGTTCGCAACCTGTTTCTTGGAACCTAACTAACCTAACCTCGATTCTGGTTCCAGCCTCGTTCCATAGCTAAGACCCAATTCAGGTTAGGTACCCCGAACCAAAACTGCCCACCAGGAAACCAGGTAACCCAGGTACACACACCTTAGCCGATGACCTGCACAACACAAGTAATAAGGGGCATCTAGTGGATGCGCACTGGAAAGTGCTGATTCACTGTGGCCTGTTCAGATGATGTTTGTTTTTTTTTTTCAAAAGTCGCCTCTATGGTTTTTCTCCCACCCAAAGAGGCAAATCCCTTACACTTTTTTGTCCTACATGTTGTGTGTCTACATATAAGTGAAGCATTCAGAGAAAATCTGTAGTATATTTGGAGGGCACCTTATATTCATCAATTTCCCTCGCACTCCTACACCTCATGATCTACATAGGTTTGGTTCATGATAAATTTGTCCTTGTGCTTTATGACAGGTAAAGCCCATGGGTGGAGGACATTCTCAAAATGTGGGGCTGGACTCAGCTATGGCCTCATCCTAGGCCCCTAGCTTTACCCTACACTAAATGTCATGTTGTAGGCCCATAGGGAACCTGCCTTTCATTTGACAAATCAAGAAGAAAAAGAAAACTGTCCATAACTTACATAGGTAGTCCCTCAGTTTGTGCCCATGCCAGTAGCATAGGCCAAAAATGGTGATGGACAATTTTGGAAATAAAAGTTTCATGCAGCCAATGAGAAGGCTAAGCATGCATTCATGAGGGGTCCATTTTTTGTCAGGGAGCAGGGGGAGAGGAGGATAATGGATTTTTTTTGGTTTCTTTTCCTTTTTCTCAAAGTGTTCCTTTGGGGTTTCCAAATCATTCCCCAAGTTCCCAAGATTTTCCTCAAGACATTCCCAATAGCACTTCAGATTTATCCCATATGGGTCTGCCCAAAGTTCAACTCTCATGCCCTGGGGGGAGAGCATATTTGTTTTATATTTTTACAACTGGGGTCCAAAGAGGTGCTTCTTAGGGGGAGTGCCACGTGTTCCAAAACATTTGATGATGAGCCAATCAATATGGTGGCTTCTTCCATAAATAAATAAAATCGTGACTCAGGAGGGCACCCATGAACTAATTAAAGTGAACCACAATCAGCATACTATGCAGCCCAAAAATTCTGCCCCAAAACATTCTCCACAAATGAAAAACACTGCATGGGACTGAAACCAGCAAATATTTTTAAATGAATGGAACTTTGTTAGAGCATCCCCACTGGTGCTCAGTACGTGACCCTGCAAATTAAAATTGGATGAAGTAAAGTCAACACATGGCGGCTTGGCTCAGGAAAATGATTTTTTTCCCTGCATATTGGCTCAGTTTGCTAAGGCTGGTTAAAAGTGCAGTAAAGATATGCACCTGCTTGAGAAGAGCGTAACGAACATGATCTAACTGGTGCTCCATGTTTTTGATTCGAAAATCATAATGATTGGTCCAGGTGGTTTGCTTCTATCGTTTCTCACCCAATTGCCGTCCCCATTTCAGTTTTAAGGGTGGGGTTTGAAAAAAGTAAACAATTTAAACTTGGATGTGAGAAACATTTTTGTAGGGTCACATAATGAGCCCCGGTGGGGATACGTGCTCTTACTATAATTCTACACGGGGATCTTCAAATTCCAAAACTTGCATGCAAAAAAGCCAAAACTTGTAAAAAGGACTGCAAAATTATTATTTTTGCTAATTTACAACTTACAACACAAATGGGTGTGCAGGTCCAGCTGGCATTAAATTAGTGCAACCCAACGAAAAAAAAACACATAATTTCTTACTCAATATTTATGTAAGAATATGTACAATAAAATATGTTTCTCAAAAATTTGAAGCTCAGGGTCCCACCTAGATCTAGTACTAGATCTAGAACAAGCTGGAAAATTACAAA
>Ga0209208_10006669_pt1 | contig 15890 bp, 16 predicted proteins | sample S1TSphfallax_3_FD_187694 | JGI IMG/M metagenome (GOLD analysis project Ga0209208, IMG submission 187694) | Host-associated microbial communities from peat moss isolated from Minnesota, USA - S1T2_Fd - Sphagnum fallax MG (SPAdes) (version 2) | ecosystem: Host-associated > Plants > Peat moss >...
GTTACTTACAAGGCACTAAAGGCCCAGTGCTTATTTTGTTTGAAGTGGGCCAAATTAAAAGGTAAATTCATTATTTTCATAAGTCATTGCCTTCTAAATGTGTTCTTTTCTTTGGATGAAACTTTTGGATGACAACTCAAGAGCTTAAATTGTGTAGAACTATTGTCACCTGCTGTTGAAGTGCTCGTTTCGTATTTTCCCTCACACCAACTGGAATTGGGGACATTGGGTTTCATCCTGTCAGCATTTTTCTTTTCCAATTTTATTACAAGCAACCAAAAGCTCTTATCAAAATCTTATCAAAATACAAAAAAGGAACAAGGGGTGTGTCACACTGTGGGCCTCTTGCCACTTAAGGCAAAAGAAGAATTACAGAAACCCCAAATATTTCACCATGCAAAAGTATAATCTTGAATTTTTTTTCTAAAAGAAACCAAAATCCATCAAGACATTACAACCAAAAATTCCATTCTGCTATTATATACCCTATTATACACACAATCTTTGCCTTCGTAGGCAAGGCCAACAAAAATTAAAAATTATTATATATTTTAAGCTAGCTGCTACTTTACTGAATTTTAATTTTTTATGTTGGACTTTTTTCAATTTTTGGTAATTTTCTTTTACAATATTGAATTTCCTACAACAGTCCTTCCCAAAATTTTGCAACCATGTGGATTACTGACAAAAGAGGGGTGGATCTCATCAGTGTTATTTTAATGATTTTTGTGCTGTAGCCAAAGTGACAAACATGCCAAATTTCACATTAATTGTCAAAAACAGTAGACCAGTGGACCATATTACATTGCAAATGCAAATGTCTGATTTTTCTTCCACCCATTTTATCTCTCTACATGTGAACTTTTCTAGTGGGAGGCTGAGGTCAACCAATTCAAAAGACCTGGAAAGACACATGAAAAGCCTACCTTGGAGAAGATGGCAGGTGGCCCTTTGAAGTTCCCCGCACAGACCCTCATGACAGTAGCCTTTGATGTCATGCATGGACCCCTCAGCTACACCTGCTTCAATGAAGTTTTTATGTCTTACAGAAGTGATGCTCCTAACTGCTACCAATTTCATGGCCAAACTTATAAGTCCCTGTTGAATGAATCATCATAGCTTATATAAGCATAATGGGTAGCAAAATGGGTGCTGCAATTATCTACAAAATTCAATGCCAAACCTAACATTCTCACCAGCAGCATACTAATAGAACCAGTTTGACTAGGACAACCAAGTACATTCTCTAAACTCCACCAGTCATGATGTTGCCATTGCAACAAGGCCTGATGATGATGATGATGATAATGAAGGTCATTGACTATGTAGGGGACAAGTGCGTGTCCCATTCATTGGTTGGAATTTGAACTCTTGTGGAACTGTCAGCTTTTTTGTTGACCTGTGATTCAAAGCACTGTCAGTCATCATGTTCTTACTCCTTGCAGCAGAGTCAAGCATACCCATGAGCAAACATACTAAGCACATACACAAGTCATGGAACCTGTCTTCACCTGTGTGGTTTGAATGGATGGTCAAATGTTGGCATCTTCTGTGCATGGATCATTGTCTGCTTATCATTTTTCATGGCACCATCATCTTCAGGCACCTGTTTAAAGTCAAAGATCCTATTAGCAGGTACAGTGTCTGATTACAGCAAAATACTCCATAAGCTACTTCTGAGACCTATGGAATATTTTGTGAGAAAAAATACAGTAAAATATGTGACCACAAAACATTTTATCACAGTGGTTGACAACATGGCTTTGCAAGAACGGAATTCTGATGATACCTTAGTCTCCAGACAGATTTCACTATGAACCAAGGAATCATGAAAGGTGTAGTCTTAAACCTTATCAGCAGGATCAGCACGTTTGGCACTGAACACATGATGTCTGCGCTGCATGCTTGGGTCCTTGGCTATTTGCCTTGGTGGTTTACCTACAACCTGCAATGATACATGGGAATAGGTTGAGCTATTGTGCTGCAAGAAAAGAAGTTGGCAACTACACATACTGTTCAAGATTTTTTAACAGGCCCTAGCATTTGTCACTTTTATTTCCAAGGCATCTGTTCCAGGAGCTTGGAAGAGAACATTTGTTTTGGTTAAATAGTCACCCGGGGTTCAAGCACTGAAAGGCCTTGAAAGGCAGAGAGAAATCCTTCTCTGGCTGCAAGATACTCCTCCATCTTCTTGTTAAACTCAATTTCTTTGAGCACTCCTCTTTCCTGTACCACAGACTATAATTAGAGATACCCCATATCTTGTAAAGCCATTTAGATTGTGCATGGGCAGCAATGACAAGTCAATGAGTGATTTGAGTGGGAGTTGATTCTAATATACCTGAACAGAGGCAAGAAAATTAAGTGAGGCTGGTGCTATACCTGGGTACGCAACCGGAAAGGTCGAGGGTTTGTCGACTTCTTCCGTGGCTTAGTTTTGCATACAGATACAGCTTCTTTTGTGTGACTTTTGGTCTGGTGAAAACAACAAAGGTATTTGAGGACTATAGTAAAACAACCCACTTCATTCTGGAGCATGCAAGACAAATGGTGCAGTGCAAATCAATTTTCATGTGAACACTGCTGTCAATCAAGAGGCATTCACTTACATGTTGGCTTGACACTTGATGTAAGCAATTTGCTTTTTTGATGCATACTTCAAATTCTAACCCTTGGCTCTTTCTGTTTGCAAGAAGGAAACAAGTCAGCCTGTGAAGATGTGACTTTCCAGGTAAACACATTAACAGTCAAAGCTACAATTTTTGAGCACACATAAGCAGTGTTAGGCTTTGTGGACATTTACCTTTTCCTTCCTGATTGGAAGAGGAAGGGCACCATGGGGTGTTGCTCTGCTTTCCCCTTTTCAATCATCACTCTTTGATTCTCGACTACTTCTGAAGATGCCCTTGTGGCAATATCCTCAATAGAGAGATGTTCTTCCAAACTTGAAGGAATGTCTTTGACAATCACGTCAAACAGTGCTCCTGTTGAAGCTCCCTCATCATTCACCATAACTAATGCTTCTATAAAAGTCCCCTCTTCACTGTTGGCATCCTTCACTGAATGTACCTCTTGGCCATTCCCTAAGCACAAGTCGGTTGTGACTTCTAAAGGATTGCGTCTCTCCTGGGTATCCTGGATGAAGTGCTCAGATATTGGCGTTTTGCTTTCCTTAGAAATTGCCTCCTGCACTTTAGCATGCTGCATTTCTTCAGGATTGCTGTTCTCCTGCAAGTCCTCAACAAGGTGTTCAGAAAGTGGCCTTACACTTGCCTTAGAATTTTTCTCTAGCACTACAGGATGATGTATGTCTGTAGGATTGCAGCCCTCATGTGAGTCCTGGACAACAATCTCAGAGAGTGGCTGTTTGCATTCATTTGGAAGTTCCTCTTGCAGCTGCTGCATGTCCAATGTCTTTAGCACACCCATATCCTTCTGATCACACAATGGATTCGCTGCAGCCATCTTCACTTGCACAATATGCTCAGAGAGTGGCTGTTCGCTTTCCTTTGAAAGTTGCAGCTTCTCCATGTCCAATGTCTTTTGCACATCCATTTCCTTCTGCTCACACTGTGGATAAGCCGCAGCCACTAGCACCTCTTCAAGATTGTCATTATTTGGAACCCTATCCTTGGACATGTTGATATCTGAAGGATATTTCATCTGTTGCAAATGGTTTTGGACCTTACCAGCCTCCTGATACTCTGGGTTGGCTCTGACAGAACCAAAGAGAGCCCTGCAACCAGGAGTACCCTGCCGGGCCATCAGGTATTTTTTCCTTGGAATCGAGGCAGGGGAATTATAGTTAGGGTCATTTGCAGCACATCGAGATGACCGGCAATGGTGACCACTATAAGGTGATGCAGTGAGCTCATTGCCTGCTGTTAGTTTCTTGTGTTCACTGCAATCCTCCAAGACTTTAGAAGAAGCAGGCTCCTTAATGGGTGTTTTGCAAGTGGCACCTGTCCCTAGAGTGCTATGTTCCTGAGGTGCAGAGCGGAGAAGGGCTGCTGGCGATGATCTTGCCTCACCATGGTTTGATCTCTGAGCCTTCACAACTGTTATCCCAGCACCTTTGCTGGGGATCTCTTTCTTCAAGGGTGAAGATTTGGCACAGGACTGATCAACCAACTTCCCATCCACAAGAATACCGCTTCCACCATCTCCAAGAACAACCTTTCCCCCAGCACCAACAGAAGTGGTTTGAGGCTGTGAGGAAGGAAGTGCTGCCTTCATGTCAGTTGCACAGCTGACTGGTAAATGTCCCAGGAGTACAGCCGGTGGTGGTGGTCTCCTTGAATGCTTTCCAGGCTGCGATGGAGTGACAACTGGGGAATTTCTTGCCATGCTGGTAACTGGATTGGGGTCATCATTCTCAGAAGGTTGCCAGGTCTTCTTCATCACTGATGTTGATTTGAGAGCAAGTTCACTGAATTTTTCCACCAAGATGGGATGATTGGAGGGACTATTATGCATATTGGTCCCATTCCTCAAGGACTTGCTCGTCAGAAGAGGAGATACAGAGACTGAGATAGAACCTTGATGACTTTTTGCCCCAGCAGCAGCAGCACTGCATCAAAGAGCCAGCCCCAAGTCTTTACATTTAGAAATTTTCACTCCTCCCCTTATACTCCCCAATTGCACAAAACAAGGTGGAATGCCAGTATGAGCAATTGTCATGTTGAAGAATGTGAATCAGCAGCAAAGAAACAACGATTTGTTGGTAGAATCTTATCAACCTGACTGCCTTCTCAGCTACAGGACTTTTGCAGTGGGATTGATGCAGACTCCCCGGCGAGCTGCCGCCATGTCCATCTTTAGTCTTGCTGTCCACTTCCTGCATCATCATGATGTGTAAATCATTGTTTGAAGATGATTCTTGCTCAAATCAGGCAGTCACAGTTTGTCAAATGTGGCATGTCCAGACTGTTGCAGCTTTCAAGTTGGAAGAATCTACCATCTCTGCAACAAAATGACCTGTTCCTAAGTTTCTAAAGGAAAATTTCAAGCTCAAAATATTGGAACAATTCAAGAAAACTCTCTAGTTTGTGAACCTTCTCTGGGCCTGGTTTTGAGTTTGCTCTCTGAATAGGTTGTGTGGGAAAAAGCCTGTACCTTTTGGATCTTAGCGTTGTGGACTGCACGCAAAACCTCAGTCATTTTCTTGGTCATACCTCCTGCACAACAACACAACTTCTTGAGCTAAGTCCTTGTTGTTACCTTTGAGCGAGAGGAAGAAGGAACTGAAGCTTGCTAATCCTAGGTCCTCCAAGCCGCTCAACTGGTTCCACAAGCAGATGTGTCCAACTGTAGCTACGTATACAGGGACCCTAAACCCTCTCTGTCCTTAACCAACGGCATGCATTTTCAGGATGCGTGTGCACGGCTACTGTTGCTAGCCTTGCACACAAATTCCATTAGACACATCGCAGCAGAGTGGAACCGATGAAACCGGAAGAGGCTTCTAAGACGGACGAAACGAAAGAGCAACAACAAGGCATAATATGTGTGAAGACATACCAGGATTCCCATTGAACCAGGCTTCAGGATCAATAGGCTCTTCCGGGGCCGTGAAGTCGTAGAACTTGGGAGCTTCAATGCTTTCGTAAAACTCATCCGTCTCGAAACTCTCTCGACAACGACGTCCACCGCAATCCACCTCGAACGATTCCATCATTTTGTTTTGGTATCCTCACACTCACAATCACAAAAAAAGATTCTTCAAGTCCAGCCTCCTTCTCCTTTTCAGTAGACAAAAAGAACAGGAGCAATCAAATCACAGCTAATCAGCCCGATAACTCCTCCTCTCTTTCTCACAGCCGCTTTCGAATATCATCACACTTGGAAAACCGAACTCCGCCGCTTGAGAACTCGTTCAAGTCCTACTCCTCCAGAAAAAATCATCGCACTCTCAAAACTCCAGCAAGCGAGTTTTCCCTCCAAATAATAACAGTAATAATTAATAATAATAATAATAATAAATCTATCTAAAGAACCACGAGAAGCAATTCCTCAACCACAATTTGCGGCAGAAAAAAAATGTCGCAACTGCTTCACACAAAGGCAGAGAGACAGAAGAGACATCGAGAGACAGCGAGAGACATCCCCGAACGCGAAGCGTACAACTGCGTTGCGAGAAAGAGAGAGAGAGAAGGAAGGAAAAAGATAGCAAGTTGTGTAAAAGACAGTTCAAGTACTTAACGGGCACATGACCGTTGGAGCGATTTTAGGGTTTAGGGTTTAGGGTAGGTACCTACCCATTGTGCTCGGTAATGGAATTTGGGTGAACTCGATAGGGCAGGTCCAAAATTTCAAACCAACACTTGAAATTTTATTTAGGGCAGGGATTTTTGAATTTATTTGGCAATTTAAAAAGAAAATAAATTAATGGTTTTGCATGATTTGCACAATGGGTATGTATTTTTTGACAAAATGGGCATTTTGGACTTTGCTTATTCGACATTTTGAACAACGGTTAGGTCAAGTAGACCCATGAAAACCTATCTATTACACCTCGTAAAGGTTACCAAAAATAAATAAATAAATATGCAAACAAGGCCACATGAAACCATTATGCTTTAGGAATGTGCATTCATGTCCCACCATTGATGTTTTTAAACATTTTTTTCGGGGAATTTTTTGAATTTTTTTGTGAAATTTTTTTATTTGGAAAATAAATTAATTCACCTTTGAAGCAAATTTTTCCCTCTTCTAGTGAATCAAAAATAATTTCATTTAATTTAATTTAAACTAAAGTGTCATTTACACATGGTCATAATGGTGCTTCTACCATTGCTAATTACTAATTTTGTTCATGCATAAACATGCCTTGAAGATAAGTAGCCTACATGGTAGATCTATGTGGCGAGATATCATCATATCTTAAATTTTGGAAAAAAAAATTTTCCATCCGGATCATGATTTTAATTTTTGTTGATTTTAAGGGGAAAAAATGTCGAAGGGAATTTTGAAGTGGTTACCAATAGTGTGGACCTTGTCATGAATGACATCCAACCCCAAAATTATCAACCCCAAGATAAGTCATGAAACACATATTAAAATTTTATGATTAATTATATACAATTAAAATATTTTATATAATTTAAAACATTGTTCATGGATGAATTTGTACAATTGTTTATTATTCAAGAATGAATTGTTGATAATCATGTGAAGGTGTGCATCTTTCATTATCTTGTAATGAGGATGAAAGTGGTAAATACATACACTAAAATTAAGTTGATGTATGAGCTAGTTACAATAGAACTAGTACCTAATTATTAAATTACACACTATCTAGTGTACCTTAGATAGGTAAAATAAATACAATAGACTATACTTACACTACTTATGAGCTACGTAGACCACTTACATACCATACCTAGGTTACTTAAACTTAGGTATATAAGCACTTAATCTACATACCCAAACTACTTACTTATATGTTCTTAGCTTATGTAGGTAGGCTAGGTATATAACACTAGAAGAAAAATCAAAATATGTGATTATCACTTGCAATTATTTTTAATTGCAAATGACATGTGATTATTTAATTTTCACAATTAATCACCTAAGACAAATCATAAGTGACAAATTAGTTGTAAGCAACATGATGTAAAAGAGAACATTGTCAAATTTCGGATGAAATATATGGTCAAAGACGACAAGGTCATCCTTAAACCAAATCATATAAGTACAATTTATGTGGCACAAATTTGTAACTATAAGTGCGACTATTTTAGTAACTTATCAAATTTTTCAATGTGGTGATTTATGAAGTAGGAAGGTAGGTTAGGCCACATGACACATAAGCTAGGCCTAGGTCACCTTGTGGCACTTAAATTAAACTTAAGCTCGAATATAGTCTATGTGGCATTTAGGTTAACCTTAAACCTAGCCCACATGGCACTTAAGCTAGGCCTAGACTAAAGCTACTTGGCACTAAATTAGGAAGAAAATTCATTTTGAGTTTAACCTTTAAATTCAAACCTTTTTTTTTAATCATCCCAAATGACATTTCCATTGTAATGTTTTTTTGTGTTTTCCACTATTCTTAGTGTACCTATTTATAAAGCTTAAAAAATTGAGATGGAAAACAAACAATATGGGATGAACATTTTAATCACAACAACTACCTGCCTACCTAACCTAACTTCAAGTATGACCTACCAACTAGTACATAACTTAACCTATTACCTATTAACCTTATTTATTAACCAATACACTACTTACCAACAACTATTATCTAATTTAACCTACTACCTATTAATTTAACTTATAGCTGCTACCAACTAATTCACCTAACCTATTAATTAATGTGGCCTATGTGGCACCTATGCCTAGACCACATGTATATGGCACACGGGACCTAGGCCTAAACCTATGGCATGCCACATGGCACCTAGGCTAGGCCTAAATTTAGGTCATGCCATCTAGCACCTAGGCTAGTTTTAGAAGTAGGTCATGTATATAAGCTAGGCTACTCATATAATACAACATCATAAACTAAGTTTTATAGGTAGGTAATTTAACTTAAAGCACCTACATAATTAGGTTAAAATATAGATCTATGTATACCTATGTATATATGTATTTTAAAAGGGTCTAAAGAAGTTTGCTTAGATGCAAAGTTGCAAATGTGCACATTATTTCATTCATCTCGCTTAATATTCTTTCATCTATCCATAAAACAAGATTGCCAAAATAGTTGCACAAACAATTTGTGATACCCATTTCATTCGGCATTACATGGCATTTCATGACATAATATCTCAAGTCAATGTGTCAACTATAGTTAAATTGGGAAGTTTGATCATGCCAAAAATATGTTAAATGTGGCCCCTCAATTGAAGCTCGTTCTGAACTTTGTACCAAATTAATATATGAATCAATTTAGTTGGCAATCACATGGAATTTTTGTAAATATAAAAAAAGATATAAAGTTGTAACATAGTTGAAAATGACATGCATTTGAAAACTTTTTGGTTAAAAAGAGGGAATTTTCTCTTAGTTTAATGGGTATAGTTTTGACATAAATGTTAGTAAAGTAGGCAACAAGGTTTCAATTTGATAAGCATATCTACATTTTCCTACCTAATTTCAAAGCTCAACAACACATGTGTTCAAAATATTGTATTCATTCATTGTTCCCTTTCTCCTTTATGGAAGTTATTAGACACATTAAATATGGTCCCATGGTGTTTTTAACTCTATTATGTTATGTTAACACTTCAAATATTTAAAGCACTGACCCATAGTTTTACTTTTATATTTTGGAAGTTTGTTGATTACAAATCGAGCTTATTTGTTAAATTGAGATAATTTCATCTAATTACTTGAAAGAAAATGGTATATTTTTATATCTAATTTGAAACAATAAAAAGTCCACAATTTGGGCCCTTAATGGTAGAAGTAGGAGTTTCATGGTGTTCCATCTTAATGAACATAAAATGAACATGTATATAATTCAATAACATTTTACTTTTTAATTCTTTCAAGTTCATTTATGAAATACACCCCATGATTTGTTAGAAAAAAAATTTAAGTTTTGGAAAGAAAAACAAATGTTCTTTTAAGTTTAAATGTCACCATTGTTGTAAATCATGAAATAATATTTTCTTTAACAAGAAACATATTTGCTCTTTATTATCACATGGTCAATGAAGATGCAAAAACTATGTTTTTCCCTTGATTACAGGTGATGAAGGGAAAACCATGATCAACCATTTACTCATGGTTGTGTAAAAAATGTAAGAAATAATTAAAGGCAAAAAACATGTGAAAAGGATTTGTCAAATTTTTTGTGCTCCAAGCTTTTCAAAAATAACTTTTTCTTTTTCTTTTTCAAATATTTTTTCTCAAACATTTTCAAATAAATGGACCTTTTATATGCCAATAAAAATGGTGTTAACTTGTAATTGTTTGTTAAGTTTTTAATAATCTAATGGATTTTGTGATAGCTTCCCTTAGCAATCACATTTGTAAACTTGTAATGCAAGCAACAAATATTTAACTTGAGTGGAAGTTGAAATGAACTTACCAACTTTTAAATTGAATATTTATTTTTTTGTGTTTTGTTGTAAACAATTTTATTGGCAGAATGTTTCTTGGCATGTATATTAATTTATAGGGCCAAAGTAATTGACTCATTGTGGTGTCGATGGCATGAAGTAGTTTGATTTTTTAATGATTTTAAAACAATTGTGAAATCACTAAGAAAAATCATTCGAATAGTTGTAGGATAGGTTCATTCTTGATAGATGCAAGTTCTCAAAAGTTCATATTTAAACATTGTAATGAAAAATAACCCTAAAAACCAATGTTAAATGTAGATTATGTATTGATTAATGAACTAACAAAATGTATATGAACAAGAGCCTAATTAAACAACTCTTTGACATACATATTAGTCATAAAACCATTAATCCAATAAAAATGATTAAAATAAGGACTTTTGAAATTAAGGTTCAAACTTGGTCATTAGGAAGTCCATAATTATTTTTTGGTTCATGTTTTTTATAATTATTTTTGGAATACTTGTTTCTTTTTCTAACGTATATCACATATTGAATCCATATAATCATCTTGAAATGAAGTGATATCAAAAAACCCATTTGAATTTTCATGCAAATTTCATACCATAGTCCATGATTCCAATCTAGAAGTTCATTACGATATGTTTGGTGAATATTTATTGAACTTCATTATCATATATATATTGTTATTCAATTTGACAATATTAATCCATAAAGAAATTTTCCATAGTGATGATTTTACCATATGTTTGTGGCATTTGAATAAAGTACATTTAATAAAAAGTCCAATGTGACACAAAAAATAAGCCACCTTCTCTTGCAACTACCCACTTCTCATAGATATAAAATCACTTTTCACATTCTCATTTGTAGGTTCTTTCAAACGTGGAGTAATCTATTTGCAAAATATATCAACATTAAGCAAAAATCCTAAACTACCCATTGGTATTTAATGTAGTTGGGTCTTCCATTCTTGCTTTTGAAATCATCTTCTAATATAATTACTATGGTCAAGTAGCATTAATTACATCATTAAAGGCAAATGCCTAATGTTGAAGCCATTCAATCCATGTACCTTGCATCTTAACATTCTTTTATTTGAGTCACATTTTGTAGAATATTTAAGACGATATCATGATAATAAAAACAAAATACATACCTTCACAAAGTGGTGTTTTCACATATTCTACTTTCTAATTGACCCTAATTGGTTGCATGCATCACACAAGTGTAAGAGTGTCTATGTAAAATTTAAAAAAGAATCTATGATATAGTTTTGATCTAAAAATTATGAACAAGATGGCGTAAAAATTGCATTGAAATTAGGTAAATAAAATTTATTTAACATAAGGAGGATGGTAGGTGCATGCAACATTGAAGCATTCAATAGTTTTTTGTGATTGTTTTCTTCATCAAACACTACCATCTAATGTAAATGCTATCTATTTAATTTATTTATGCCATTCACATTCACCAATGAAGGTTGTGAATTCTTCCTAGGATGTTGTGTAAAATTGCATGTGCAAGGAAGTGAATAGGTAGGACTAAATTTTAATTTTGGCGAATTTTTTAAGGAAATTTGAATTAATATATTTATGTGTGTGATGTATAATGATGCTTTTCTATGTTGTAGTTTGGTTCCATAAACAAACATTCCACCAAACTATTTACATCAAAGTGGCGTACAAACAAAATTTACCAAATAGTTTCTAAAAATGATGAAGATATTGGCACCATTCCTAGCAACCAATGTGTTGGCTTGTGTTCAAAGGTGGTGTCCGTTTTAAGAGACATGGTAGAGTGGCAAGCATTCTAAGGAAAACAATGAGCCAATTTCAATCCGTTAATGAAAATATTATCCATATTATCATGGATAAAGCATGCAAAGACTTCAATTTTCATGCAAAAACTTTGCGTTTTTGAAATCCTATAATTTTTTTGTAAAGATAGAATAATGGATTTGGCTAATGGCCTACCATTAATAAATAAACTAATATTGACCACAAATAATTCTATCCATAATAAAATGTTTTGTGTTTGTTTTTAAAAAATACCAAATGCTTGTTTTAATTTTTGAAAAAATTGAAAATTGGTGGACTATTACTAAGTGTGGTGAATGTATATATTTACCTTAACTTTAACAAGCATGTGAACTTTGTAAAAAGAATGGGATGTTTGGTCAAAATTTGATCATTAAAAACCAAAATAAATTTCCTACAATTATTTCATTTTGAAATATTCTCAAAAAAATTCACCAAATAACAAGGAATTTTAATTGAATTTTTTCCTATAAATATTATTTTTTGTTACTTAAAATGTTCATCCATTTATCTTAAAGAGGTTTGATGATGGATAGATGTGTGGTCAAAAGTTGTAGGAATAGAAAAATGAAAATGCATTATGTGCACAAATAAAATAAGGTGCAAAAATATTTAAAATGTTATTGTAATATTTAGTGAGGGTGTAAATGATGAAATAAATTATAACTATTCATGTGATGATTAATTGAAAAAAAAATCTCATTGTGTAAATTTCATCACCAAATGCTTCACTAAGGTAAATTGTTTTAGGAAAACATAAATTTTGTTGTGATAATATTAGATGGTAAATTAGTAAAATAAAGGGGAGAAGAAAGTTGGGTGATGAAGAATGATCAAGTATGGCTTTGAAGGAGCAAAATATTGTACCCATTGTTATCATCATCGTTGTTACTTTTCTAAATTTTGTTTTGCTAGAAGCAGGTGCTAGTATTAGATGGACAATCTCTCCCACCCTTAAGTCTATAACTAATCATTTTGGAGGGTTTGTTGATTTAACCATTTTTGGTCTTCATTTATTGAATGTTAAGTTCTATGAATTGATCATTAATGTGCCATGTGAGGCCTGTTTTTTGTTAGAAATAATACCCATATTTTTATATGTGTGTTTGACTTCCATAGAACAATATGTCGCATCTTGGGCCAAAAATCCATCATGTATGTGAAGAGTTGGTCCATGGAAAACTAAAGGATTTTATGTTTTTTGGTGTTGTCCTTTAATTGGTTAGGTTAACCAACTTCACACACACACACACACAAAATGGGTTATATATTTCAAGAAAAATTATGTCAAAATATGTGTGGCAAAGTAACCCAAGACCCAATTTGAGCAAAAATTTGATTAATGTAATTAATTGTCATAGGTGTCAAACATCCGCAAGTAATGTAAAGATAGGAACCAACTTAAGTAGTTGAACAAATGTGCAAGGATTTTCAACTATTAAGGCCTTTAACAAAAATCATGGTGAAAAAAACAACCATGGGAAATAACCACTTTATAGTGTCTAACAAAAAACGCATAGGTTCAAAGGTCTCATAGTGGTGAGGGGAAGGGAAATCAATTTAGTCATGACACAAATGTGATTAGTCAGAAATCAATTTATAGTTCAATTTGTTTGTTTTGGGCCAAAAAGCTTTTTTCACAACCTTGTCCAAATAAATAAATAACTAATTAACAAATTGACACTAATACACATGTTAAGAAAATGGTAACAATTGTAAAACTAACCATGGATATTATACTAGACTAATTATATTCTACAAGATCCTATATTTCTAGTTTACTATTATGAAAATAGTTAAGGTAGGTCTACAAGTTTATGGAATGAATTTGCTAGGGTTGAATGTTCATTTTCTTCGTGTTAAAGGTATTTATATCAAAGCTTAATAAGAAAAAGAAAGTATTTAGGTCTTGTTTTTCCCAAATAAAACTACAACATTGTAAATAATGGTTTTGGAAGATAGAAAAATAATTTATAAACAACTCCCATGAATTCAAACTAAATAAATTGTGTCATTAGAGATTGTGATTTTTTTATTACAAAACCCAATAACCATTTGGGGGTATTTGGTCTACACACAATAAGACAAAAATCTATTGGGTGTTTTTTGTTATAGATGATGGATCAAAGGTGAATTTTTTTTCACCTAAATAATGCATTGTGTTGTGTTAGATCATAATTTGCCCACTCAACATAACACACATGGTAAACCTAGAGTGATATAATACAACAAGAATAGTGGTACAACAACAATGAATAAACATGTATCCAAACACCACATGCAAGAACCTACCAAGTGGAATGTTGATTTAAAACATAACAAAAGTAAAAGAGTTGGTCGCCAACCATGGACAAAAAAGAATTGTTCAAGCCTATTTGCCATTACAAAGTTCTTTGGTTCATCCAAACCTGGCCATAAGAATGATCCCACACAACATGCATTTTTGGAGGATTTAATGTTGTAGATAGTTAAAGGTCACCATTTTTTTATCAACTATAGTAGACCCGTGGTATAACCCTTGGGTTTACACTAATGTGGGAAAGTTGTTTTCCCATCAAGAAATCAATTTGTGAATGAGGTGTTATTTAAGATGGTTAACCAAAACATTGAGAAGTTTGTGAACTCAATGTTTGTTGATTATATGATGTGCACAACAACTTTTAACTTATGGATGTCACGAGGTGGTAATAATACATTTGCCCTTGTTGTTTCATTCATAATTTTTTTGTGGGTGCCATTTCATGTGATGATTAACATGTTCAATGTTGAAAGTACTATTAGTAATGCAATGGTTGAATGAATGAAAATTTTGTTGGGTTTGTTTGAGCTATTTGGTAAGGTGGTTGAATTTGTGAAGGACAAAAGAACAAATTGAGGAACCATTTGGTAATTGGTTTTCTTCAAAACACATTTAAATGCATGGCTACAACCAATTTGTGCTATGGATGTCAAACAACCAATTTATAAGCATCAATGTCAAACAATTATTATTACAAGAATGATTATTAACATTTTGTTGCTTGTGGTTACAAAAAAATACATTTTTGTTAAAAATACAAATTGTGATTACTTCCTTTTTTTGGATGTTTCATGTGAAGTGATGACATGCTGCACCCATTACTAGAAAATGAGTTCCACATGTATCAATCTTCGTAGTTAAACTTTAAGGATATGGAGAGAACATGTTACTGTGACATCACAAACTTCCAATATCATGAAATTTCAATAAAATTTGTGCAAAAATCATAAAACAATATGTCCATGCAAAACTTGTGGGCTTTGAAATGTAAAAATGGCCTAAAAAATACATATATTATTTTTATGTAAATGATGTGTCTTTTGTACTTATGATATTTTTATATGAAATATTTATGATTTACCTTTTAACTAGTTTTGTGCAATTATCATGATGTAATTTTGTATAAAACTATGCAATTTTTGTGTATTAAACATTAACATTCACATATGTCATTCAAAAACAATCTCTCATTTACTTGAATATGCACAAATGTTGTTCATATTAACCACAACATGAAATTCACGAAATTTTTGTATGAACCTATAAAAAATCGAATTTCACATGAAATTTGTATGAACCTATGGGAGCTTGGTAAGTTTACGATGGGTGGTTGCACACAACATTCAATTTTCACATGTGGTTGTGTTAACTTGTCAAATCCTCATTATTGTTGACTTTCAAATTGAAATCTAATGATTACTAACTTACAATGGTCATAACTTATAGTGGATAATTTAAATTGGTTGATTATGATCAACAAGAATCAGCATGATAATGTTCTTGTCAATTGTGAAATACAAAAACAATCTTCATTCAATGATCATTGAATGAGTTCATTGATGTTGAAAGACACCTTGATGGAGGACAATGAAAAGCTCATATATGATTGTGGGTTCTTTTGAAGAAGATAAACACATGACGTGTGATGTAATGAAATTTAAATTTTAAAATTAAATCAAGTTTGTAATATGGATGTTTCAAATTTTTATCTATGATATGGATGAACTTCAAGGTTTT
>Ga0209208_10006671_pt1 | contig 15889 bp, 11 predicted proteins | sample S1TSphfallax_3_FD_187694 | JGI IMG/M metagenome (GOLD analysis project Ga0209208, IMG submission 187694) | Host-associated microbial communities from peat moss isolated from Minnesota, USA - S1T2_Fd - Sphagnum fallax MG (SPAdes) (version 2) | ecosystem: Host-associated > Plants > Peat moss >...
AATGTTATGGTATCGCAAAGGCTTAACAGTTTGCGAGGAGTTATGGTTCGTAAATGCGGGTTTTCGGAAACTTCTTTCTTTGTTGTTTGCGATGATATCTGGATCGCAAAATAGGCCCCTGTTGTTGTAGTGTAAAAAGGAAGCACAAACACAAAGTGTAGAACACATAAGCATAAAGTTACAAGCAAAGTTCAAAAGGAAACACATAGTGCAACATTGGGAGTAAAACTAAGAAAACACCGTGCTTGAAAAAACATTGTGCTAAAAGAACAATGCCAAAAAAACATGGTCCTTGTAAAAAACAAAGTTAGAAAACCAAGGTGCTTGAAAAAACACAATGCACAGAAACAACATTGAGAAACCATAGTGCTTGAAAAAACACACTATTTAGTTTGAGAAAGCACAGTGCCCACAAACAACACTAAGAAACCACAACACTTGAAAAAACATAATGCCCATAAACAATGTTGAGAAACCATAGTGCTTGAAAAAACACAATGCCCATAAACAATGCCAAGAAACCATGATGCTTGAAAAAACATATTTTCCATAAACAATTATGAGAAACCATGACATTTGAAAAAGCACGATGCCTAGAAACAATGCCAAGAAATCATAGTGCTTGAGAAAGAATAGTGCCCAAAAACAATGTTGGAAACTAACTATGTTTGATAAACAAAAAAAAAGGTTTAGAGTTAGGAGCTTACTTTACTATGAAGAAATTTTTCAAGTTTCTTCAAGTTGCACATTGCACCTCTTGAAGTTGCATCCAAAACTAAGCTTAAATGCAAAGAGAGCAGAACACCAAGAAACCAAAACACCAAACATTAAGAAGCAGAGCCCCAAGCATAAGAAAAAAAAACACCAAACGTTAAAAAAATAAAGCACCACACATTAATATAATGAAACAATGAACTTGAAAGCGCAAACTTACAATTTGAAGCAAAACTAAGCACAAACACAAAATGCAAAAACCATAGTGTCAAAAGCTTGAGAATGACAGGTTTTTTGTTCTTCTTAAACCTAAACCTAATTGAAAAGCTTAAACCTTAATTGAAATACATATTTGGCATTTTTTAAAACCCTAATAGTTGGATATCAACTTTTGAAAACCCCTTTGGGCAGATATGGTCAAAGATAAAAATAATAAAACAATTAGGCATCCGACCGTTATGCACATAATTGGTTATGAAAAATATAAAAAAATCCAAATATGTATGAATACATATCCAGCCATTATGCATATGCATATGAAATTGGATAATTAGACAACATTGGTATGTACCATATACCCATGTTGGTTTGGAATAAACTTTTGAGCATATTAAACTTGTTTTAACATTGAATCAAAATATTGATTTTTGGCTAAGTTCCAACCAAATTGTTTCCATTCCTCGGATTGAAGTTTGACATTAAGTAATATTTTAACAAGCAAACCCAAAAAAAGAAAAATATAACCTTGCATTTTCAACTTTCTAAAGAATCAAACTAATGTATAAATTATATTATATACCATGCATAAGTTTATAGATTGGACTAACATAAGTATGTATTATTAGTTCATAACAATGGCATGTATAGAAACATGCATGATCCTTTTGTTGGAATTTATGTATTCAACTAATCATTCCTTCCCAAAGAAAAATTCCACTATCATAAAATGCATGTAATCCTTTGTATTCTAAAATTTGAAACATCTTAATTGACAAGTAGAATTGAGATATCACCCAAGTAACAAGTCATATGATGTTACTTCAAGTTCTTTAAGGTATAACAAATAAGGAAAAGGTTTTTCATTCACTCTATAATTATTGATAATATTCAAATTTTCAATATCTCAAATTCAATATTTTTGAGATAATTGCCTATGACATTGCATGTACACTATGAAAAACTCTGGCAAAATAAGGAAGATAATCTCTTTGGGCATAAACATGGTAAAGTACACAACTAAATCTCCTTGGAAGTCTACTTGACAAATAGAAAAAACATAACAACAAAATCCATCATAAACCATATCTATGTGAAATATTTTTATTTGAGTGATCAAAGACAAGATAGTTCTTCATTATTATGCATTATCTTTCAAACTCCACATTGTAAAAGTAGGTTGAATGTAAAATTAAAAAAATACAAGTAGATTTTCCAATCACTTTTGATGTACTTTTTGTAGTGTGGACTTTTGTAAACTATGTGGTAAGTAGGTTTTAATAGATAGATTGTATATTTTCTATTATGGTCACACCTCAAAACTATAATGATATATGTATCCCCAAAAGTAATATAGCAACTAAGTTTTAAAAGTAGATTAAAAGTATCCTCATTTACAAATCTACCACTTGGCAAATTGGGATATTTTTGGTCTACTTTAAAAATTTGTTTAATCTTTTATAAAAAAAAAGTGAATTTGTATAGTAATAATAGGGTTGCGAGATGTTTTATAATTATATTTCCACCCTTTTTTATGTTATTTGTTTGGTTTTATATGCATGATACAAGGTAAATCTAGAGACATTCACTTTTTTTTTTGCATATTGTACCATGTTTTTACCCGTTTAGCAAGTGTGTCAAAATTTTGCAATTTTTTTTCTAATTTAATTTTCTTTTGGCATAAATGAAAACATTCATTGCAAGTAGAAAATAAAATATGAAGCTTGTGAGGGGGAATGCCACCACATGCTCAAGGCATGCAATTAATTAATAAAACCTCTAGAAGGCACATCATGGTGCCATTCAACAAATTTGTCAAACTTGGCACGAATAACATTTGTCAAATCTATCTAAGTAATTCATCCCTTTAGTAAAGGAGAATTTTATAGAACATTTGTCCCACTTAGCTTTGCCATAGGATTCAGGCTTCCCAAATAGTTTCTTGGACATTAAAGTAGTCCCAGCTAACATTATTGAAGACCAAATCAATTGGTTCAATCCAAATGGCCCATATTACAATGCCTTTAAACATGTACCATAACTCTTTGACCACCAAAAAAACGTCTTGGGACTTTGGTAACAAATATGCAATTTGTTTCCAATGCATTGCAGTTGGTTGTTGGGTTAGCCTAGGGTTGTGCAATATGGACTACATAATTTCCCTTGTGAAGTCCCACTTGCATCGAACATGTGTGCATTCCTAAAATTTGTGCACAATATATTTCCCCAATGTCACATATTTGGCAAGTTCAATTGATTGAAACATTCGCCTTTGCTTGCCATTTGTTCATTGCAACTACCTTGTTCTAAACTACCCATATGATTTTGACCTTTTTGCACAACCATTTATTTTATATGTTGGACCACCTTAACTTGAAGTTTGGGAAAGAGAAGTTCAATTCATCATTTTTATGTGATGTTAGTATTGGGTTTAGAACATTTTAACATTTTCCTCCTTAGTGCTATAGTACAAGAGAAAAGCAACTCCCCACCTTTCCATGAATAAGCTTTTGGGTCAAGTTTTATAACCCTTACTTCACCTCCAAAGCTAAAGAAATGAGCCTTTTGTGGGTCCTTTATCACTTCTATCACCTTGATATGTGCTACCTTGCCCTCACAAAACCTAGAGGCTTTGATTATTATATATTTTTGTTTTAGGAAGGTCATGGTTTATAGACTAAACCCAATGGAGTATAACTTCACCTCCCAAGGGATGTTCAATTTTTGGTTTCCTTCTTCACAGTTTGGTGTGAATTTAAGAGAAGTTTGGCACACCAAGGAGGGGAAGAGCTTGTTATCCTTGTATAATCTAATTCATTTCCTAGTCAAACATCCATCTCATGAGATCTTTTGAGCCTACTCCATTTCTCTTTTAGTTTAGTTACAATTCTATTATATTTTACTTGTTCCTTTGAAAACATTGTGAACTTCTCACAAATCTTGTCTTTAATAGTTAACCTATCAACATTAAACATCTATGCATCATTGATTGTCATCCATCTTAGTGAATGTAGTTCAATAGTTTTATCTTTTGAAAAGCTTTCATCCCAAGATTGGATTGATTTATTTCACCAAAACTTTATTGCCAAGATCTTTTCCAAAACATTTGGAACCATTTTGGCTTAGGTTTTATTTACCCTATTCCAAAGCACAAAGCTTAGGGCTCGCTTATGGTTCTTTTGCACACACCATTTTAGGTTAGGTAGCCATTTGCCACTTTTGTGAAGTTGATAATTTCTTAAGTGACATCTTTTGAAATTCTTGCAAATTAGAATCCCCATGCTCAAGGGCATGTAATACCCATTTAGATAGGAGTGCATCCATTGGTTCAATTAGATCCACTACCCTTGAAGGACCTTCTTTTCCCTTTGCATAACATTGATCCCATGCAAGCCTACAACAACAATTATGGGTAGAACGAACCCAAAGGTAATTTTTAAGCAACTGGGTGGTTTTCTAGATGCTCTTTTCGGTTCAACAAAATAACATGAGGTGGACAAAAGGATGTTGTTTATCCCTACTTTCTTACTTGTTAAAGAAAGTCTGGCAAGTAACAAATAATTTAGTTTTTAACAAATATTTTCTAGGAATATACTATTTGTTTCAATCAATTCCATGGTAAAATGGAAAGGAGTTCCAAATAATTTGATATAGTTTTCAAAGGGGCCCAAGTCCATTTAAATGTTTGGGTCTAGTATGGCCTATTTCCTTGCATCACTCCTAGCCAAAATGCAACCGACTTGGATTCCTTACTAAAGAGGTTTAAAGCAAGGCAAAATAGTTATAGAACTTGTGCTAGAACCTTGATAGAAACTAACATGCGAGGCTTTTATCATAAAGCTTGTATCATTTGCATGTTGGGTTATCAAATGTTACCCTTTAGATCTTGGGAGTTGGAACCTTTGGATTCTCTTGGCAATAAGCTGTTTTATGACCATGGCATTGAACACTTACCCTAATAATTAAAAATAGGCTTTGGTAACCTTTTTGTGCCTCTCTTTTGATTGAAAATCCTTTAGAAGCCTTTTCATTAACCACCATGCTAACATTGGCTCCTAAGGAAAGTAATTTTGTCATGTTAATAAAAAAATTGTTAGAATTTTCAAGCTTTTCCATGCAACCAAAATAAGAAGTTCCAATCCACCTTGTCAAATGCTTTGGAAAAATTCAATTTAAGGACTATTATTGATTGCTTGGTTTTTTTAGTCCATGAAGTTGTTTAATGCGTTAAGAGAATACTTTTTAGGATATACTTGAGTGATAGCAATGTTGATTGATCTTGAACTTTCTCCTTTGCCATTGCACCCATAGTTGAAAATAACTCATCTTTAGATGTGGGTTTGGTTAGCTATTGCTTTGTGTGTTTAGGGACTTTGTTTTTCCAATTCTCAATAAACATAATATGGGTTTCTTGAAGGATTTCATCACCCTCTTCTTTGGTGTATAATTTTTGGTGCATTCACACTTGATGTTAAGTTAGTGTTAAATGAAACTCTAAGTGACATCCAAGGTCGCACACAATGTTAAATAGGTGATAATTTAATATTAAGTGAATGCTAACTTAACATAATGTTTTCATAATAAGTAGGTTTAAGTCTTAAATGACTAGCACAATGTTAGAAAATTCAACATCCTTAACACCAAGTGTGAATGCACCTTTAGAGTAATATTTTTTGCATCATTCTTTTAATTTAGACGGGGAGGAGACAATTAAACTAGACCCATTATTCCTTCAATTGAAAGTTGAAAATTCAAAGTCTATAAATCATCAAAACATTATTTCAAATAATTTAAAATATTGAGAAGGAGAGAAAGGGTTTTTTTTTTCCAACAAATTTTGTCATTTTTCCTGCAAAAGGTTTTTTTTTCCTAGTTTAAATTTGACTATCTTTTCATTTTTTGGGGAAAAAAATGCCAATTTTTCTGTATCAAAAAATAAATAAAAACTATACCTGTCTCAAAATTGTTATTATGAAGTTGCTTATTTATTTATTTTTCATCTTAAGAGACCTCTTAAGTATTCTAATCATGGAGAACCAAAATGTCATTAGTAAGTAAATATTTGAAGCAAGGTTTGATTTTTTCCATTTGGCCAAAACATTTCAAAGAATAATATTTCGTCAAATATTCCCTCTTTTTAAATTTCCAAATAAACGAAAACAAATCACCATGTTTCTACACAAGCAAGTAGCCAACATATAAAATGATTTTAATAAATTTATACTTTCATAGCTGGTCTATAGCCAAACATGGCTAAATCTCATTATGGATGATTGCCAATGTGGCAACATCACAAAAGAAATTAAAAATTTGATAGGTGTTAATTTTGATACCTATATATGGGTAGCCTTTTCCTTTAATGGGAAAGTGGCAAATACATGTAGGCAAAAAAAAATTAATTCATCTATTAGCCAAAATAAATAAATTCTGCTGCCTATGAGATTTAATTTCCATTGCAGGATCTCTCAAAATACACATAGAAATAAAAAGGGAGTTATTTATGGTCTAAAATATTATTTATTTGAATTATTTACTTATTTATTTATTTGGAACTCTGTGATGCAAAAAATTCAAATTTAGTTTTAAAAGCTCATTTAGGGGGGAACATTTTGTTTATGGAAACGTTCCTACCTGGTGGGTATTATGAGGTAGGAGAGGAAGGGTTTGTATATGGGTGTTTGTTGTGCATGTATATTGTTTAATATTTACATTTCATTAAGTGTACATGGCATAATGAAATTTATTGGGCTTACCGACCAAGGCAAGGATATCGATTTTAGATTCATTATAGAGTATAGTAGCTTAATGGATTTTGGCCCCTAGATAATAATAGGTCTATTTTTATATGAAGATTTTTGAAAGATGATATTTTTTTTGGCTTGTATTGAAACTTGAGATTAGTTATATATAAAGTTATAAAATCTTGAAGGATTTTGGTTTCTTTTAGAGGATTTGTTTTACAAATACACAAATTTACACGACCATATAAATTAATGTAAAAAATGTAACTTCTGTTTTGTGCATGTGTGTTTAAGTGTCCAGAGTTTGGTGATGGGTCAATCAAAGTGGGCTCTTAAAAAGACAAAAAAAAATTAAAAAAAAATAAAAATTGAAAAGAAACTTTGAGATCCAACACAATAAATTAATACAAATCACAGTAGGTACCTAAGTTCTTGAAAAAGCTTAGGACAAAAATGATGACGAATAAAATTAGGAATGAAAATTATAAATAAATATAAATTACAATAGATACCTAAGCTCTTGAAAAAGCTTAGGCCAAAAGTGACTATGAATAAGATTAAGAATGAAAATTATACTCAAATGATGAGGTGGGACAACATGTATCTAAGATGCGCCCCAAGAATGTGCACCCATGATGTTTTGCAATAGCACCAATTTATCCCATTTCTTTATTTTTTCAAAAATGTGTTCTTGTATTGTATATAAGTGAAGCTAAAGTGAAAAGCTTTCACAATTACCATATTGATAATTTATTTCAAGAATATTAAAAAAGAATTTTTTTTGGTGAAGAGTCATTCAAAGTGACCTATTGCCAAAAGAAAAAAGCAATTGAACTTTGGAATGCACCCATAACTAATTAATATGGATTGTAAATCAATATGATCATTAAGGATTATATAATGACTATTTACATTTACACAACATTGGTTCTTATGCTTGTGAAGAAGGAATAACAACAACTAGGTTGTTGGGTTCTTTTGCAGCTTTTCTTCTTACCAATCTCTCTCTCTACAAATTCTGGCCATTGATAAAATTCATGTGCATTTATGACAAGAATTTGCAAGAATTATTCCTTAGTTTTTGGATTTTTCTGACAGCTTTGAATTTTGATATGAAGTGTTTTGTATGAACTTTTTTGTTGTTGCTTCCAGGTTTCTGAAGATTTTGCAGCTTGTTTGATGGTGGTGGTCTTCCTGGATCACACTTCGGGATGTTTTTATTGTTGTTGTTTCATCACCCCCACAAGCTCACAACTAAGCTCTGAATTCTTGAGCTATGATTGTGTTGCAGGAGGTTGGAACCCTTTTTTTTTGGTCTTCAAGCCATGTATGTGGAGGCCTGCTGTGACAATTGCAACTGGAAATCAGGATTATGGTTACAGTAGTGTCTTTGGTCTTATCCAGGTGGGAGCTTGAGAAGTAGGAGTAGAGGAAGCTGCTGTGTAATCATGTACCTGAGACAGAGAAAGTGATGAAAAATCCAAACTCCTGCTGAAGGGAGAACTTACTAGGAGAGATTTGCAGCAAATTATCAAGGAGCATTGATCAAGGTCTGCTGCAATGGCAGGAAGTGAATGTTTTCACAAATTCTCAGATAGACTGTTACATACCATTTTTCTACACCCACTGTTGGCAGGGAGTTGATGAAGTCAGTGAGGAGTCATTGCAAGCTGGTCATTTGATGATGAAAAGATCTGATTACATTGTGAGTTTTGACGCTCATGACGGTCTGTACCACTGTTGACCATCTGGGGTTCAAATGTACTAGTTCAAATGTGTCCATTTGAACTCTTCCTCATTGGCCTCAACATGCTCTTGTGAACCTGATAATGTCAATCATCATATCTCTCCCACTCCAGAAATTTGGAGTCCTCTTTGAGTGTTTCGTTTGATTTGCAACCAATCTTTTGCAGAATTCTTTGCTTGCCATCTGAATATTGTTGCTCTCACACATTTAGCAGTTCTGTTTTTCACTTGTCATGATGCGCATTGAATGATTGCTCTCTCTGTCTCTCTGTCTTTCTGCCACGATTGCTGTTTTGTCCATGTGGTTGTTGTGTTTTTCATATCTTTTACATGCTCAACAACATCTCAGCAATGTGTAATTCCAAGAATAAAACAGAAATCACCATTTCTGAAGAGAAACACAAAGGACAAACGTTCAAGGAGATCAACCTTGATCACTACGTTTGGTAAATGTGGTTCCTGGCATCAGCATGATGAGGCTGCTTTTTAAGTCCTCCCATAATGCGGTTGAAGGCCTTATTGGCTCACTGCAAATGTTTCTTTCTATCATTTTTCTCTGGTGCAGCATCTGATCTGTATGTATTCTTCTGATACTGGGCTGGTGGTTAGGAACTTTCAAATGTTCTAGTTCAAATTTCACCTGTAGCAGTGTTGTGATCTGCTGCACTTATGCTTTGAGGAGAAGGAGATGTGATGTGACAAGCAAAAAATGCTGCACAAGGAGCCCATGGACAGCTTCTGTTTGCTTACAATTAACCTTTCTGTCCTCAAATGAGAGGTATAAGAAGAAGGTGCAGCACTCCTTGTCAAGTTCTTTGACATTACTTCCATAGACCTTGATAGCAGCAGACCTTGAATTTCATACACAATATCCTTCCAGTTGCAGGGATTGCTCAAATAGTACTCCGATGGTTCATTCACATGGAGCTAGATGGGGTGTGCATTTGCAGTTGACCTTTCTGTTGCTTGTTCCCTAGATATCATCATAGGCTGAATTTCAAACCGCAATGGACATGTATGTCAGACAATTCTGGTCTATCTTTGTACTGCATGTGCCAAATGATGACTCATTCTCAAGAGTGACATGGGGTTTTTGTGTTTGCAGCTGACTTGCTATTTTCTTACTGCCTAGATATCATAGGCTGGTATGTTAAACTGCAAGGGACATGGCAGGCAATGCTGGTGTCATCCTGACAAAAATGGTGGAAATAGGAAAGCAGAAGAGGCCTTCAAGAGATTGCAAAATGCATATGAGGTATCCTGCAAACACTTGTACCTATTGGGACTCACATTTCTCATCATGTAAAAGTCCATTAGTCTGTGGTCAATAAGTTGATGCAAGGTTTTAACAATCAACAAAGCAAGAGACCTTTCTCTGTGGCAGAATGTATCTCCCCTTTTTGGGTCTTTATGATGGAGTATGTGGAGACAAATGTACTAAGTTTGTTCAGTCTTCAGATAAATCTGGGGATGTTTGCAGAACAAGGTGTTGCTGGATGCAACCAAACAGAGGTGTTATGATGATAGAGCTGTGACAGCAAGAAGTTCTAAAAAATTTCCATCAACATCACCACATTGTTCATATGGTATGCATTATTCTTGTGTGCCACTGTCAATTCCAGTGCGATTTAGAAGTTATATTACAACCTAAGCTCTTGAAAGAGATTGCTTCATCCACTAAGCAGATCAAGTCCACTGTTCTGGGGTGTTTGTTCCTGTGCAGAAATGTGTAGATTGTTTGTCAATGAACTTTTTGATCAAAACATATGTCAAAAATTGTGCAGAGTGGCAGATGTGGATCTCCTCAACATAGCTGTCAACACTCAGAAGATGAAGGCAATGAAGACATTCCAGCTGATTCTCGTAGGATCTTGTGTCAGATGTGTGGAGATAGCCACTTGTGGATATCTACTGACAGGAATAAGCTTCAAGCAACGTAGTGTCAAGTGAGCTTCTTTTGTGCTTGAAAGATATCTAAAGAAGTGTGCTGCAATGTAGAAAATTCTTCAATGGGTTTTTGTTATATGAGCCTCCCCATTGCTTCTGGGAATGAAAGAGAACTCAGCATGCAGAGTTTTTGTTGTTTTGTCTCCCCAAAATTGAGCAGTTTAAATCCCTGTCTAAACCCACTGTCAGGAATCAAAGTACTCAGTGAGGAGTAATGGTACCTAGTCAATGCCTGTCAATGCTGCTGCTGATGGTCTGATATGTTGTGAGTAGCGCTCACAAGGTTAAGACCACATTCAATTTTGTTTTGGTTGGGCTGGCACTGATGGAATGGTTACTTTCAAAGTTTTACTTTGTGGAAATTTTCTCTGCAATCCCATGGAGATGCAATAAGAGGTTCAAAGTTCTGACAATATTGAACTCTTGTTGTTTGTGCAAGAGTGCCAAGACTACCACCAAGCAAAAGACACTGATGGTTGGGTAGAGCAATCTGGCCAGTCTTTCTTCTTTGGTATTTTTCAGAAGGTAATTGAGTTGTGCTCATTTTTCTCTACAATGCAACTTGTTTTTATGTGGCAACCCATCTTCATTATGGGCATGTAGCAGTCCCATCTCTTGTTACAGGCACTCCCAATAATGACACTGCCATGCTCTAAAAAGGCTCAAAAGTCCTTGGATTTGAATATGTTTGCGTGCTGTAGGTGGAATCTCCTCACACATTTGCTTGGGCCGATGGCATGGTGTACAATATTATTGAGTGTGTGCATTGTCAGGTGTGTCATTCTTGCAGAAAACTCCTCCATGCTGCTGGGGATCATCATGTGTCTCTAAAACCCAGGGGTGCTTGGGCCTTCTGAACTCATGGGAGCAATAGCACCACCAAGGCTTAGTGCACATGACTTGATGCTAGATGGTTTTTCATTTACAAATTAGATAAGAATATGACTGAGGGCAATGGTTCGCTTTTTGGTGCAAAGAATCAGAAACTTCTATGGCAAGGGGAAGCATCCATTGGGTGTTGATCAAGGTAAAGTCGTGCTTTTGTTTGAGCTACCACTATTGTAGTGCCCCATGAAATGAAGCAACACACGAAACCAAATGTGCTTAAATGGGATTGGCAATGATAACATTGGTCGAGGTGCGAATGCCACTAGTTGATAACATCATGTCAACATGTCAATAAGAAAATAAAAGGAGGGCATAAAAACTACATTGGTTTGCTCATGCACAACATGAAACCTTGTATCCTTCATAACGGAAGTAAAAACATCCCAAATGACATCATTAAATGCAATCCTTTCCCCATCATGAGAACAATGAAGAAGGTGGGTCCCCTCTAGATCTAAAGGTTGCCCACAAATGCAATGAATCAACCCAAGACCTAAAGGATGGGGGATGGTCAACTTGGTGCACAACACAAGAGAAAAAACATCCAAGACCAAATGGAAAGAAAGAGTGATCGAGTGAACAAAAAGCCATGCACTCACCCTTGGGGCCCATTGGTTTGTTTGTGCACCAATTTGATTCAATTTGCATTACCTACCATTTTTTTTGATTTGCGCATATTGACTTTTCCTTGAATTCAACTTAATGAGTTTTTCCTAATCTTATTTCGAAGTTCTCAAACCTTTTTTATTTGTGAAAGCTAAATAATGTACCATTGCAAAATCAAGATTTAACAAGATTATCTATCATTCAATACCATTTGACAAACCTAAAGGTGTGTCGTTTATGTTTGAATGCTTTTTTTGTTTCATGTTTCTAACATTTTTTTTTCTAATGGAAATTTCATTTGAATATTTTATTGCACATTTTTGTCACTTGTTTTAAATTACCATTAATATGTGGTTGAATTTAGGTTCAACTGTGTTTTGGTTATCATTTGTCCTTGTGCACATTGGGATTTTTTTGGTCATGATAGTTTTCAAAGGTCAATGATATATATTTTTTAGATTGAAAATTTGCAAACTTGGAACATGTTCCTTGATTCCTTGCAATTGAAATTGAGGGTTGAAAGCTTTGGGATGAACAAGACAAAATGACACTTCACATTTATTTTTCAATCACTTCAATTGCACAAACAAATATAGGGGTCATTAGTTCATCGTGAACTCCTCGTCTTGGATTCACCACACAACCCAATTCCTGCATGAGGTATCACTTTCCCTATAGTATACTTTGTATCTCACCATGGCATTACATCCCAATGGCATTTTCTTAAAATCCTAAAATTGCATTTCTCAAAACTTAGGATTTTGAAAGTCCACAAACATCATGAAACATGTATGTTTTCAACATGTGAATGCACTATCTTCCTCTTGATGTTTGAATGTCGAATTAATTTTTCTCACTAACTATGTTTGTTAACTGATATAATTGGTGGCAAATTTGGATTATACAATAACACAATTATGAAAATTTTGAGAGATGATCATTAACTCTTTGTGACTATGACAAAGGGGTAAAAACTTCAAGATGAATATGATAAATTGATGCACTTGACGTATAAGTCTTATTCTTTTCAATTACATATATTAGGTTAAAAAAATATTTATTCCAATTGGAATCAAAATTGGATCATATCTTCATCATGTATGGACTCACATTGCTTTCACCATAGCCTAGACCACTCCAAGAAAGATTACTTTAAACATTGTGGGATAATATGTAAATCTTGGTGAAGATTACATGAAAATGACAAAAATTTGTAGAACTTCCAAAAACCTTTATGAAATTGGCACATTTTAGTGTTTCATGACTTTGAAGTTTTGAGAAATACAAAATCCAATTAAAACATGCAAGACCAATTATGTATAGCCTTGTTAGAAGCTTTTCAAAGCCATGGCAAATTCTTCAACTGGATTCATTTCCCCCTCCAAATTATGTTAAAAGTGGGGTGAAAGCATAATTAGCTGGATAGTTTGGACTTACAAAGTTGTAATTTTTTTGAATTGCAAATGAACTTAAAATGTAAAGTCATTTCAACACTTAGATTTTTAATTTGAATTGTCCATGCTGTAATAGACTTTAGTAAAAATCATGTAAGAAAATAGATGAGTTATAAGAAAAGAATAAACTCGTAATGGACTTTTGAAATGATGATATTGTGTTTGTAATATATAAAAATGAAAAATGCGAATTAAAAAATGAAGTCATAGTAGTGTTAAAAATAAAGTAAATCACCATCCAATGAAAAATTTAAGAATAAGATGCATTGAAACTTTCTAATACAAGAAAATTTCATTTATAAAACTTAAAATGATATGATTTTTGTCAAAATATTTTTTCCCTATTTTACATTGAAATCTCTAATCTTTCTAATGAGCTTTTTTAAGTAATCAAATGTCTAAGGATATTTATAGGATGACTTATCAATATTTGTGACCAAAAATATAAAAAATAAATTTTATAATTTAAATTAGTGTAAGTGTGAAGTTTTCAAAATATTAAAAGTGAGCCATCTAACCATGCTTTTACCCAGTAAAATACATTATTTTTAAAACGTTCAGTTTTGATTCTCTAAACCCTCATAATTATTAGAAAACAATTCATTTATGGGAATCCAAAGCTATTGATTTACAGTTTAGGTAACTCTGGCCTAGCTAGGCTTCCTCTGGCAATAGGCTTACCCTTCAGCACCAAGGTAACTCATTGTCCTCACTCCTCACATAGCATGAGGAGAAAGGGTCCAGTTGGGATTTGAACTCCCATCCACCAACTTTGCAGCCAAAACCTCAGCTACCAGGGTATCTCACGGGTCCTCAAGGCACACCCTTTTGAAGTAAGGTCCTAGACCTAACCCTTTAACCTCATGGATGATGAAGGTTGTCTAGACTAATGGATGCCACCTATATCTAATGGAGGATGAAGGCCAATGTTGGGCATGGGAATGAATGTTGCCAACATCATCATCATCATATCATACTTTACCATAGAGGGATCATATTTGAAGCAAATTTACATGGTTCTTCATGATACATATATTGGATATATGATAAGTCTATCTTGTGTGGAGATACTCAAACATGTCTTTTTTTTGGGTTTGCAAAGAACCCATCTTTGTCATCCCAACTACCATCAAGAGCAAGATCACTGAGGAACTTCTAGAAAGTGTTGCTAGCCTTAGAAATGCAAAAAACTGGCTGACAATGGAGAGTCATGTAAATAAACCACATACATATTACCTAGTGTCTTTGTGAGGATTAATATTGGCTAATGAGAGTCTAGTCATGCATTGCAAAATCCAAGGATTATGTACTTAAAAAACATACTTGTGGTTCATCACAAAGTTGTCTTGAGCCATTTTTAGGTGAATTCTTCTTTTCATTTGTTTTTCGGGTGTTGGTCTTCACTTGTGTGTAAGAGACCTACCAAAATCTAGTCTGACCACCTTTTTCAATCTTTGGACTCAATGGTTGGCTTCCATTTTCACAAGAAGGAAGGTGACTTCCTCTCCTCTGTTGTCTTTTTGCACAAGAGTAAGAGACTGACCCCCAACTTGAGTCTTGTGAAGCAAACATGACCGATCCCAATATCCATTTTTCCAAAGGGCTGGTTAGGGATTCAAAAGCCCCTGAGCTCAAGTGGTTTTTGGGGGAAGCCCAGTTTAGTTCTTATACCATGCAAAAATTGCACATTTGCCAAAAATAAAATAAAAAAAATAAAAAATGTATTGGGTTGGTAATGGGACTTGTTGATTGGCCTACACAAAATGCTTCAAACTTTGGATACTCTCATTGGAGTCTCAAGATAGAATTGGTCTAGCTTTTCCATATTCCCAACATATGTAGGCTAAATGAGTAGGACTTTGGGCAAGGAACACGGGACTAAAAGTGGGGCAATTGGGAACAACATGAAAGGGATATGGGAACTTTGGGAACAACATGGAAAACATGTGACAAAACATATGGGATGTAATTAAGAAAGACATTTAAAGACACATGGGAATTGTGGGGATATACCACAATTGGTATAGTATTTCACATTTGGCAAAAACATATGAGGTTAAAAACCAAGGAACACGTGTGAGAGACACATGGGAACTGTGGGAACAACACAAGAAACATTTGAACAAAGCTTATGGGATGAAATAAAAAGAACATATGAGGGAAAAGTTAGGAACATCATTGAGAAAAACCATTGGGAAAAGTTATAAGGACCATTTTAGGGGCAGCAAAACCCTGAACCCAAAATGAAGGGAAAAAAAGATGGGTCTGTTGTTCTACTCATAGTGGCTCATCTCATTGGATGCCAAGAAAAATATATTTCCCCTAACATTATTGTTCAGAAGACCTTTTTGCCTAAGGGAGTTTGATAGGTGGTACCTACTATGGAGACTATCCATAATCTTGTGCATTTTTTTATTGTTGGGAAATTTTGAGGAAAGTGAAGGAAAACAGTGGTCAATCATGGGTTTCCTCTATTAGTAAGCTTTTTTTTTTTCCCTGTAAAGAATCAGCAACAGATTACCATCAGATCACCTCTTGTGTTGTGTCACTATGCAGTTCTCAGCCAGTTGGAAGTCA